>Ga0209254_10000725_pt1 | contig 28262 bp, 23 predicted proteins | sample FrelakmetDIP11DI_FD_187148 | JGI IMG/M metagenome (GOLD analysis project Ga0209254, IMG submission 187148) | Freshwater lake sediment microbial communities from the University of Notre Dame, USA, for methane emissions studies - DIP11 DI (SPAdes)... | ecosystem: Environmental > Aquatic >... | reverse complement strand
TACCTATAATGGCATAGGCCTTGCCCCTCGGTGATTCAACTTCGAGTATTCTCGGAGCGGCCTTTGCCATCATGTTCTGGGCCAGGGCCCGTATTTGCTCTTTTGTCCCCCACCTGACAACGGTCCCGAGACCCCAAAGGACCCGGCCCAACGTATCATCGCTCCCTTGGCTATCCATGAATCTTCGATCATAGGACATGAAATTATGGAAATCGCCTGTTTCTGTCTGAGAGTGATACAGAAAGCTAACATAAGTTCGGATTAAAGGAAGCATCTGCTCATCTTTCTGCTGATTATAACAAGTCATTAGTGCGGCAAGTCCCCGACCGACATCATCAGCGCTGTACCCATGATCACGATCCGGTATACCGAAGCACGCATGTTGCAACAGACCGACGTCGTCTGATAAAGATATCAAATGATCGAGTTTGATCTCTGGGAGGGTAATCAGGGGAAGCATCTTTTGCTTCCAGGACGATATCACCTCCAAGTTCCTCCGTTCGCTGAGCATTTGTAAAAACATTTCAACGTACTGACGCCCTACCTCCCGCCATACCATTGTGCGCCCGTACTCGTAAGCCGCCTTGCGAATTCTATTCCGTCGTAAGGAATCGCCGATCATGTCGTTCAGGGCCTTAGCCATACCTTTCACGTCACTGAAATCTACCAACACTCCCCGTGAATCCGAGAGCAATTCTTCCGCATACCAATAGGGCGTAGACACTACAGCTTTGCCCATACCCACAGCGTAAGCGAGCGTACCAGATACTATTTGTTCTTTAGCCAAATACGGAGTCAAATAAACATCACAACAAGACATATATTCCGTTAATTCCTGCAGATCAACGAATCTGTTCTGGAACACCACATTGTCTGCTATCTTCAGGTCAATGGCTTTTCGTTCAAGTGATAAGCGGTACTGCTCGCCGTGAATCTTCTTAACTTCAGGATGCGTTGCGCCAAGAATGATGTAGACAGTGTTCGGGTATTTCTCCACAACATAAGGTAGGGCTTCCAGGGCCGTTTCTATACCCTTATTGGGACTGATCAACCCAAAAGTAAAAAGAACTGTCAGGCCTTCTACATTGAACTGTTCCTTATAGAAGTTAGAATCAACAAAAGGAACGTCAGGAACACCATGATGTATTAATGAGATCTTGTCTTGGGGAACGCCATATATCTCATGGAGCATCCTGACCCCCTTTTGACTCATGGTGACAAGTCGCTGGGAGCAGTTTATGACGTCCTCCAAGGCTTCACGGTAATCGCTGGGAGGATTTTCTAATATCGTGTGAAGGGTTGTTATTACGGGCTTTTTCAAATGAGACAGCAGCACTGAAAGGTACTTGCCGGCATCACCCCCGAAGATTCCGAATTCGTGCTGTAGGCTGACTATCTGTGCCGATGAACCGTTAAGATATTCGGCCGCACGAGCATAATCACGAATTACGTTCTTTCTGATCTCAAACGTAACCTCAGGCGGGTAATCGTACCCACCTGCTCGATCAGTAATAGCAACAACGCGATATGGCTTGTCTCCCATTTCCAGCGCGATGGAAGTACCCAGGTCGTTGGCGAATGTCGCAATTCCGCAGGTTTTTGGTACGAATGTCCCGACGTAAACTACGTCGAGATCTGATACCAATATCGGCTTTTCTCGTTTGATTCTTCTCACGCGTGCTCCTGCATACTCTTATCGCTTGCTTAGAATGCCTCGCTGATTTATGATTCGATTCACTAATTAAGTGGTCCTGTTGGGTTACTGTGACTTCAAGATGGTACATTTCTCGACCATTGGACAGTTTTTGTCAAGTCCAGGGAACTCAGAGGAGCCTCGAGGAGACAATGACTCAATGCCTGAGCAGGTCACCAACGAACGTGGGGACAGTCAGCCCAGACAGAGTCTTGACATTCCGGGACTTCAAGGCAAATAGTGAGTTGCTTGAGAACGAGTATGCTAATGTGTATGAGAAACGTTTGTTTTTTGCTTGTGATAAAGCAGACGGTAACATAATGACGAAACGCCTTACGGACTGAGGTTTTAGGAATGCGTATTGCGATGTTGTCCCCGATAGCGTGGCGGACTCCCCCTCGACACTACGGACCATGGGAACGGGTTGTCTCTCTTCTCACAGAAGGTCTTGTTGCAAGAGGCATTGACGTCACACTTTTTGCCACGGCAGATTCGGAATCACGCGGGAGAATTCACTCAATTGTTCCAAGGCCTTACGAGGAAGACAAGAGTCTGGTTCCCAAGGTCTGGGAATCACTTCATATCAGCGAGGTTTTCGAGAGAGCACAAGATTTTGACTTGATCCACAATCATTTTGATTTCCTGCCTCTCACATACTCAGGTCTAGTGAAAAGGCCGGTTCTCACCACGATCCATGGCTTTTCCTCTGATAAGATTCTACCCGTTTACAAAAAATACAACGAAACAAGTTATTATGTATCAATCAGCGATGCTGATCGGTCACCCGAACTTACCTATAGTGCAACCATTCACCATGGGATAGACGTGGAAGCTTTCACTTTCAACCCGTTCGGTGGAGAATACCTATTATTCTTTGGCCGAATTCATCCTGACAAAGGTGCTCGAGAAGCCATTCAGATAGCTCGACTGGCGAACAGGGATTTGTTGATCGCGGGAATAATTCAGGACGAGTACTATTTTGAAACCGAGGTTAAGCCGCACCTGCATGGCAGCCAGATTAAATATGTGGGAAGCGTAGGCCCAGTTCGTCGGGACATCCTTCTTGGCGAGGCAGCGTGCCTTTTACATCCAATAAACTTTAATGAGCCTTTCGGTTTGTCCGTTGTTGAGGCCAATGCGTGTGGCACACCAGTAATAGCGTTCTCGCGGGGTTCGATGCCGGAAATCATAACGGACGGTGTGAATGGTTTCCTTGTATCCAGCTTGTCCGAGGCGGTTGATGCAGTAAAGAGGATCCATACCATATCCCGTCCTGCTTGCCGAGAAGTCGCGGAAAAACGATTCTCGAGAGATCGCATGGTTGACGATTATTTGAAAGTGTACAATCGGATCGTGGAAGAAACGAGAACAGAAGATCGCCGTCCATGGGGATACTATGAAATTCTCTCCGACTCTCCAGATCACAAGGTGAAACGTATTGTCGTCTACCCGGGCAAGAGACTGAGTTTACAGCGCCATAAGCACCGCAGCGAGAATTGGACAATTGTAAGCGGCCACCCTGTCGTTACTCGGGACAATGAACAGGTCCAGTTAAATCCAATAGATTCTATACAGATTCCCAAGGAAGCGAAACACCGCATCTTCAACCCTGGTCCTGGTGATGTGGTTTTCGTGGAAGTGCAAACAGGTGATTACTTTGGTGAAGATGACATAGAACGTTTTGAAGACGACTTCGGCCGGGTATAGTCAATGACCATATATCCCAGGGACTTCATAGTGCGTCGCTTCGAAGGGAATCCGATCCTCACGAAGGATCATGTACCATACGCAGTTGAAACAGTTCACAATGCTGCGGCAGTCAAAACTCGTGGCGAATACATACTGGTTTTCCGTTCGCATCTCAGAAATGGCCGTTCCATACTGGGATTGGCGAGGAGCAAGGACGGCTGTAATTTCATTGTTGACCCCGAACCCTTTATGGTGCCTGAGAGAGAAGGCGTTTTCGCTGAGTACGAGGAATTCGGAATTGAAGATCCTCGTATATGTCAAATTGACAATGATTTTCTCATCACTTACAGCGCTTATTCCAGGCATGGTGTAAGAATAGGTCTTGGCAAAACCTTTGATTTTAGGTCCGTTGAACGTATAGCTCTGATCACGCAAGCCGATTGTCGCAATGTGGTACTCTTTCCCGACAAGTTTCAAGGGCGATTTGCTCGTCTTGACCGGCCGCATACTGAAATAGCTCCGTGGTCTATCTGGATTTCATTCTCCCCTGACCTTGTTCACTGGGGTGATTCTCAAGTGATCATGAAGCCGGCCCCTTACCATTGGGATCAGATGAAAATCGGACCAGGAGCGACCCCTTTTCGGACATCCGAAGGCTGGCTTCATATTTATCACGGAGTCTTCCAGACCATGGATGGAGCAGTTTATCGGCTGGGCGTAGCTTTGCACGATCTTGAAGATCCGGCAAAGATTCTGGGCGTTGCTGACGAGTGGATTCTTCAACCCGAGGATCCATGGGAGGTGATGGGTTATGTCCACAACGTGGTCTTCACCTGTGGTGCAATCCCCGAAGACGACGGCACTGTTAAGATCTATTGGGGTGGAGCTGATACCGTAGTGTGCATGGGAACGGCAGCGATAGATGATCTGGTGGGTTTATGCCTAAGTGCTTCACGACCCCCCACCTAATCTGGTAATTCCTCTTTCTGTTTTGGCGGGCAGGTCAGATTTTCAGGTTCTCGGCGTGTTGAGCCAGACTGGGGTTTTCATGTAGAGTATGCCGTACTTTTCTTTAATCATTGCGTCCAATTCTGGTGCTCGTTCGAAATCGATAGGCAACTGAATATGACCCTCCAGTTCCAGAAGCACTTTTTTCTTCCCCTGTTTAGCTAATGATTCAATGGTGCTGTAGAGACTCTCGACATTCAGCACATGGCCGCCGTCGATCTTTTCCACTCGCTTGAGGTATGATGACGTGTCGACTAATCCGTATTCAGGAAATATCTCGGATATGATCACGATTTTTTGATAGGGGAGATCCGGGAATTGATCCTCGTACTTGGCCCGAAATGTGTCTCCCGATTTTCCAAGATTATCTATGCAATTCAAGGTCAATTCTACGAAACCTATCCCACAGTAAATAAAGTAATTCGCACGGGTAAAAATCCTAGGAACAAGCCTTGGCAGCCCAGGCGTAATCTTTCCCCGGATCTCTAATACCTTGCCTTCCCGTATAACCTTTACCACTAAGTCCTCACCGACCTTCTTACGGTTGAGTATCTCGCTGAAATAAACCTTCTGACCAAGGGGCTCAAAGTAAATTTCCCCGAAGTTGTCAATTTCATGCCCGTCTATTTCCATCAAGATATCGTTATTGGCCAGACCGAATTTGGAGGGACCGCCATCCGGAATGACGTAGTCCAGAAGTACCCCTCCCTGGTCCAGTTCAAGATTGTAGAAATCTTTCAGCCTCGGAAACAGCGACTGGACTAGGTAACCCCAACGGGGAAGAAGGTCCTGTTTATCTAATAATGGTATGAGATCCTTCACCAGGTTGATCGGAACAAAAAAATTAATTCTGTCACTGGTCCTCATCCCTTGAAATGCAATCCCCACCACTTTCCCGTCCTTTAGGACAGGCCCCCCGGAGTTACCCCTATTTTGCTGTAATGATGCCTGGACCATGAGCCAGCGATCCAGCGAATGGGCATATTGGCTCACCTCTATCCTGCTGATCTCTCCCTGTTCAGACTTGCTCAGCCTCTCCCCTCCCAGGGGGTATCCCCATCCTGTGACCTTGTCGCCCACCCGGAGCATGTCGCTGTCACCTAGTTCCAGTGGTGTGACTGGACCGTTGAGCCGTTCGTAAGTCACCAGCTCTTCAGGTTCCATCTGGAGCACTGCGAAATCTGCGGAGTTGCAGATTCCCACTTGCCGCACCGTATATTGCCTCTTCTCACGCCCGTTTGACACCTTTATACTTTGGGCCATGGAAACTGCATGTGCATTGGTCAAGATAAGTCCTGTCATACCAGGAAAGTTTTTTTCATCTCTGAAAAAGAATGCGCTACCTTTTACTGTATTGAAGTCTGGTGTTTTCCATGGTTTGTGATAGTATCCAGAGTATTTTGTGGCAAGTATCCGTAATACTTGGGTTTCTATGATCGAGTTAAGTTGGCTACTCCAGGAGACACCCCCACAAAGCAATAATAGGAGGCAACACAGAATACTGATTCGGCCAAGCTTCATTCCGCTTTGTTCCTCAAGAACTAACCCGAGACAATTTATTCGGATTCATATCATATCATCTTAGCCTTATGAGAGCCTATCAATAACGTGTATATTCAATGCAATCAAGCTCAAATTCTTTTATAATCTCTTCTGAGAGCGACGGCCGGACTTTGGACAGTAGTTCGAGGAAGATGTCTGTAGTAAGCCGGTAGTCTTCACCCCTTACCAATTCCCTTTCGAACGCGACCTGTGAGACCTTCTGGAACAGATACTCGATGTCTGCGGGTGTAAAAAGAGGGATCAGAGAAACTATCTTATCCGTATCAACCTTTCCGGAGTTCGTCTTGGAAAGGTAATAGTCGAAAATCGTGCGGCGACCCTGCACATCGAGGCCTCCTACAGGAATTATGCAATCGAATCGCCCTGGCCTCAGTAAGGCTGCATCGAGGTCTCGTATATAATTTGTAGCACATACAAGAAGGATTTTCCCCCCCCGTCTCTTCAGGAGTGGCACCTGCTTGAGAAACTCGTTGGTGATAGATTTGTCGATACGTGAGGCTTGATCCCTATTGCCTGCGATCTCCTCGAACTCATCAATAAATATGACAGCTTCATCCAAACCGGCTGCCCCTTCCATAAGGAGTTTGAGATTACGACCGAGACGGTCTTGACCGTCAGCCATAAGATCGCTTGGACTGACCTCGATGTACCACCACTGAAGAACACTCGCTATTGCCCGTACAAAGTAGGTTTTGCCTGTACCAGGAGGGCCAAAGAAAATTATGGTTCTCGGCGGTATAACGCCGTGTTTCTGAGCGAGATCAGTTTCTGTGAGGGGCAAAATAATTCTCTTGGCCACTATCCTCTTGGGAGGCTGGGAATCTGAAATCGTGTCCCAAACAGAACGATCCACCATTTGTGCCCCAAGATCTCTAAGAAGTCGCGCTATCTCTTCCTCCCGGAGTTCCTGCCGAACAGTGTCTGTGTTTTCGAGAAAATCCAGGCAAGCCACTTTTATGCCTACGTCCCTGCCGAGCTTTTCCGACAGGAACCACTTGTGCTGGAGAATCTTCAGCCACAGATCCCCTGCGATGTCCGGTTCAAATTTGTGCCCGCTGTAGTCAAGAATTTGAGAGGCACATTCCTCTGGACTTGGTAGATTAGCTACAATTTCCATAAGGTCCTCCGAAAAAATAAGACGGAAATTCTCAGCCGAGAACGTCCGTGATAGGAAGCCGTCTTATCGGTTATCGCCCTAAGTGTCAAGGCCTGCTCGTATAAGTCAACCATATCAGTAACAAGTTCCGTGAGTTGGAATCCTCCAGTAGTGAACCGTTAGTATTGGTCCATCGTAATCGATGGAAACCCAGAGGTTGAGGTGGTAAAATGATACTATACGAGGACATTTTCGCCTTGAAGTAAATGAATCGTCAACGTAACCGCTTGCTGTATTGTGATCCATGAATCAGAACTTGATAATTGGATATCAAACGCATAAGGGTCTGGTGAGAACCGCCAATGAGGACAGCCTTTTTATAGACGAAGAATTGGGGTTGTTCATTGTTGCCGATGGAATGGGCGGCCATAATGCGGGTGAAGTTGCAAGTGAACTTGCGGTGCAGGAAATACCAAAGCAGGTCAGGAAGGGGCTCGCACTTGGCAAAGATGCCTTTTCTGTCATCAAGGATGCCATACGAGAAGCTGATAGGGCTATCCTGGAGGCTTCAATGAGGGAGCCTGCGTGGACTGGTATGGGAACGACCGTCGTTCTAGCTTTTCTCCGAGGAAATAACGTCCTCATCGGGCATATCGGAGACAGCCGTGCCTATATGATCAGAACAGGCAAAATAGCTGGTCTTACAGAGGACCATTCTTTGGTCGCCCATTGGATGGCCGAGGGTCTCATTACTCCCGAAGAGGCCAGGACTCATCCTGCCCGCCACACACTCTTGATGGCCCTCGGCACAACAGGAGAAATTAGACCAGACATTTCTTATCAGCCGTTAGAAAACCACGACTGCATTTTGTTATGCTCGGATGGTTTGACTGAAATGCTTTCGGATTCTGAGTTGCTGGAAACTGTTGTCCAGGCAGATTCTCCTCAAGATGTTTGCAACCATTTGGTAAGACGTGCTAACGAAAAAGGCGGAAGAGACAATATTACAATCATTTTGTTTTGTCACAATGTTGGGCGCAGAAAAGTCAATCAGAGTGATCCTTGGGGGTTTCAATGAAAGATCATGGAGGCAAAACTGACGAAGGAATTTCTATCATCCACGTAGGCATGATCCAGGCTCAAAAGTTTTGCTTCTGATGCCTCCATACAATAAAACATTGCTGTGATAGGAGAAAACCCGCAAATGCGCCTGGCATCACCATCAATGGCCACACGGCTAATGAAATCATTGATGTCCAGTTGCTCCAATGAACCCATGAGTTCGCCATCTTTTTCAATTGCCTTTGCCACAGTCCCTTGATGGGGAACAAATGAATCCCCGTACTGTGGTCCGATATGGTCCAAATCCGCGCTCGCCACAAAACAGACCGATTTTGAACTTTTCCGGCAAATCTTTTTTAAGGCCGCACAAAATTGTTTGAATACCTCCCGTTGGGCAGCGAATGATTCATCTTTGCCAAAAATGTTATAGGAGAGTGAACAGAGTATGGGAAGAATAGTAAATTGGTGCCGGTTCGAAAAGACGTACTGAAGGAACACGAGCTGAAACTCAATGACGTGCTCGGTGGCGTGCAGGATCTCTTCCTGCGCTGCATCTCTGCCTATTTCGGACGAGAGTAAGTCCAGCAGATCCCTATCCGTCTGAACTATCCCTAGAGGGGTCTGAAAGTCCAAGGAGCAGGCCGTGAACATTTTTTCCACCCCGGCATGACCAGTGCCAAGAATAACATAAATATCCGACGGCTGGCCCGATGCCAATGCATGATAAGCATGAGCAAAACTCTTTCCTCCGGCACGTATATCTATGTGAGGCGCGACGATTCCCACCGGACGCCTGGAGTCTGAGAAAAGTTCCGGGTGGCCGGGCCCGCCCATTTCTGCCTCAAAATGAGAGCCCAACTCTCCCATAAGCTTGTCTGGATCATCGCTGTAACTCTTGCCGGCATGCGAAGAAGGCCTGAATAGGTTTTGCCTGTAAGCTGCGGTTTTCTGCTCAAAGGCTTTCCTGAACCGGTCCCCTTCCAGCAGAAAAGACTCGTCAAGCTTTTCGAGTAGACCTTTAATCTCGTCAAGAAACACAATCCGCCCAGTCCTTGCGGTGAGATGAGCCTGAATGTCCAGAAGAGAGTGCCTACCGTCAAGCATGGCTAATAGAGGCAGAGCTTCGTGATGAAAGCAAAGCACATTATCAGACAATTGCAATGGGTCTTTGAGACCGATTACTCGCCTGCCCTGAACCGCAAGCTCAATCGGCTCTATCGGGCGAAGCCTCGGCATGATCTGTAAATCCGAATTCATTTATGGATTCAACCTTTCTTGGATCTCAGTCTGCCCTATGAACCTCACCCTTCGATAAATGGTCGCAATCTTTTGCTCCGTGACGGGTGTCGTAGCTTTTTCAAAGCCTTGGCCTCTATCTGTCGTATCCGTTCACGGGTGACGTCAAAATCCTGGCCCACTTCTTCGAGCGTATGATCGGCCCTTTCACCAATACCGAACCTCATTCGCAGGACTTTCTCTTCCCTGGGAGTCAGGGTTGCAAGAACCTTTCGGGTCTGCTCCGTCAAACTCATCCCCACAACTGCCTCTGAAGGAGACAGAATCTTCTTGTCTTCGATAAAGTCTCCCAGATGAGAATCTTCTTCTTCTCCTATGGGAGTCTCCAAGGATATAGGCTCCTTGGCTATCTTTAGTACCTTGCGAACCTTTTCCAGCGGAAACTCCATTTTATCGGCAATCTCCTCCGGCGTAGGCTCACGTCCGTATTCCTGAACTAAATACCTGGATGTCCGAATGAGCTTGTTGATGGTTTCTATCATGTGCACAGGAATGCGTATGGTTCTGGCCTGATCCGCAATAGCCCTTGTTATGGCCTGCCTGATCCACCATGTGGCATAGGTGCTGAATTTGTAGCCACGCTGATACTCGAACTTGTCCACCGCCTTCATCAGACCGATATTCCCTTCCTGGATGAGGTCGAGAAACTGAAGGCCACGATTCGTGTATTTTTTTGCTATGCTCACCACAAGACGCAAATTTGCCTGAACTAGCTCGCTCTTGGCCTTTCGGGCAAGGTACTCGCCCTGCTGGCATAATTCGAGAGCCTTTATCAGGTTTTCTTCGTCCATCCCTGCCTCTGCCCTCAGCTTTTGGATCTTCCGCAATCCGTTTTCAAGCTTCTTTTCAAGGTCCAATAGCCTTTGAGGTGACAGATTGGTGTACTTCTTCAGGGATTTTTTCTCTTCCATGATTCCCTTGAGGAATCGAAACTTTTCCTGAGCTTTGTCCAGCGGCATTTTCAGCTCGTACTCCACACCCCATAACTCATCTCGAGCGGCTTCCAACTTCTGGACCAGGAATTTAAGCTTTCCAGCTATATGTCCGATCATATTGCTATTGAGGTTAATGTTACGAAGGCAAGTCACCACAAGTTCACGACAAGCTTCGACTTCCGCTTCAGCTTCACTAACAAGATTGTCATCAGCATCAGCAGGCAAAAAATTGCGTTTGTCTAACAGAGCATGATATTTGGCATCAAACTCCTTCATGTCCTCGATGAGTTTGAGCACCTTTTCGACGTGCGTAGAATCATCTCCGTCCGGAACTTCCTCTTCCTCAAAACCTCGAATAACCTCTTTCAGGCGGATAGTCCCTTTCTGAAGTTTATCTCCCAAGGCGAGGACTTCTTTGATTGTTACGGGACATTCTATGATAATGCTAAAAACTTGTTGCTCTCCCTGCTCAATCCTCTTAGCAATTTCCACCTCCCCTTCTCGTGTAAGGAGAGAGACCGATCCCATTTCGTGAAGATACATTTTTACCGGATCGTTACCCCGAACTACTGATTCAGGATCTGAAGCTATATCTTCATCATCGTCGTCTTCGGGTTTGTCTTCCTCATGGTCCCTCGACTTCTTTTCGGAAATGGGGATCTTCTTCTCGGAAGCAACAAGCTCCACATTGTAATCCGCCATAATTTTTATGAGAAGTTCATCTATGTGCGGTACACCAATCACGTGGGAGGGCAGGAGTACATTGATCTCGTCATATGTCAGATACTTCCTGCTCCGCGCGAGATCGAATAGTTCTTTAAACTCCAACGAAGTCTTTGCTTCGGTCATAAGAGGACTTCTCCTTTTAAGCTATTTCTCTGTCTGCCGTGATTACCGGTGCAAGCGCCTGCCGATCGACAATAACTCCTGTGCCAAAAGATTATATTCATCTTCACCGGGAGGACATTTCTTCATTCGTTCTTTGATTTCAACTTTGCGTCTCTCAAGCTTTCGCAGCCTAATATAATCCAGCGATTCATGGACAGTTAGGGCGCCGTCCACTTCGGGCCTGAGGTCATCCTCCTCTGGTCGAGGCTTCAGCCATTTGGCTACGATAGAAGATAAGTCGTTATCTTCTATGGAGTTAAGAAAATCGCAGGAATTAAATTTCCGTGTCCGACCTGCAAAATCAATCATCCGGCGTGCAAGGCCGGACAAAACAGGATCTTCAAGATCTTTCAACACCCCACTGTGGGCTACTTGGTCAATAAACCCATCCAGAAGCAACATCCCTCTGACAACGTTTCTCTCATCGGCCGGAAAATCGAATAGGCCTTTTGCATCATCCTTCTTGGGTTTATCAGCACTTCTTCCAACACGAGCCTTCAGCATTCGCAGTAGTCGGTCCTCACGAATCCTGGTTCGAGAAGAGAATCTTTCTATAAAATAATCCCGCTCATTGGAATCGGCAACCTCTCTGAGTATGGGCAGACATTCCTCGATGGCAAGATTTCTTCCTTGAATCGTATTCAAATCGTATTTTGAATTGAGGCTATCCAAAAAAAAATCGATCGTGGGTGCTGCTCGATCCAAGATTCGACGAAAAGCACTGGCGCCTAGCCTTCTTATCGCCTCGTCCGGGTCTTTGTCTTTGTCTAGTACCACGCAATAAGGGTCCATACCTTCTGCCAAGAAAAATGGAATTGACCTCTTGAGAGCCCTTAACCCTGCCTCGTCGGAGTCGAAGACCGTGATTATTTTTCCGCAAAACCTTTTGATAATCCTGACCTGCTCGCTTCCGAACGCAGTACCCAGAGGAGCAACAGAATTTTCAAAACCTCTCATTTTTAAGGATATCTGATCAAAATAGCCCTCAACAACTACACAACTACCCTCACGTCGAATCGCTTCCTTGGCCGTATCTAGGCCATAGAGAATATTTTTCTTATGAAAAATAGGAGACTCCGGAGAGTTTAGATATTTTGGATCCCCTTCACCAAGAATTCTTCCGCCGAATGCCACAAGCTGACCGTTGAGGTTTCTGACCGGAATCATTATCCGCGAGCGAAAATAATCGTAGTACCCTCCGCTGGTGCGCTCTCGGATCAGCCCAGCCGAGACTGCATCACCAGGAGTCACGGCTTCTTTCCTGAGATGATTATGAATCCCATCCCACGAGTCGGGGGCGAACCCTAAACCCAGGATCGCAATCCACTCTTCGAGAATGCCCCGGTCGAAGAGATATTGTCTTGCTGCTTCATGAGAAGCCAGGTTTGCTGCAAAGTAAAGTCTCCCAGCTTCAAGTGCACTGAAAAGCAGCTCTTTTTCATCAGCTCCGGCCCTAACTGTGTCCTCCAAATGGAATGGAACCCCGAAGCGATGTGCCAAGGTCCGGACGGCCTCCAGGAAAGAGATGTTCTCGATTCTCATTATGAAATTGAACACACTGCCGCCTACAGCACATCCGAAACAGTGGAAAATGCCTTTCTGGGGCGATACGTAAAAAGAGGGATCCTTATCCCCATGAAATGGGCAAATTCCCCGATAATCTTTACCGGCTTTCTTCAGGTGGACATAATCTGAAATAACTTGAACTATGTCCGTTGCTGATGCCACTTCAGCAATTTTTGATTCCGGGATTCGCATGATTCCCTGTTCTATCTGTTCTGTCTTTCAAAAGCTTCGGAAAGACCCCAAGACTCAACGCATTCTCAGGTCGATCAGCGAAAAATTTCCAGCATACTTCATTTAGTAGGCTCTCTCATTCGATGATCGACGATGGGGCAAAACACTACTACACGAGCTAAAGACTATCCCAACCAATTTTTCCTGCGAACCGTACGCTTGCCGTGAAATAATCTAAAGGGTTACAACTCGGAATATCTCTCAAAATTTCTCCATACAAAAGTAAGGCTTCCCTCGGAGATATTAGTCGGTCGCAAGCTCGACTTCGGTAACTGCCTCACCTCCGCGGCTGGGATCGCTTCCGTGGAAGTCACGTACCAGCGGATGCCGGGATAGGTAATCCCTGACGGCCTGCTTGAGGCGACCAGTCCCCCGACCATGAATAATGTTTATTGAAGGAAGACCTCCCAGGAGCGCTTCATCAATGGCTTTTTCTACAACTGGAAGGGCCTCTTCAACCCGGAGGCCGATAACTTTCACCTCCCACATTGGAGTGGCAATGGGGATATCTACCCCAATATGGACTTTTTTTGTAGAATTTTTTTTCTCTTCTCCCCCGCGCACCCGGACTAGGTCGGACACATGGGCCTTCACAGTCAATTTCCCCACAGCGACATCCACCCGCCGTCCATTGTCAAAGACCGCTGTAACTGTGCCTTGCTTGCCGAGAGTGGTAAGTGTAACTATCGACCCGACCTCCGGCCCCTTTGGAACTTTTTCCAAGGGAGTCTCTAACTTAGCGACCATCTCCTCTTTTATCCGCAATAAAGCGTCGCGGGGCCTGACTCTGCTCTCGAGAGCCCCATCCCTCAAAGATTTCTGAATACCAGCAATTTGTTTCTCCGCTTTACGTATCATCTGAAGACACTCTATGCGGAACTCTTCGACAATTTCAGCCTTCTGAGAAGTAATTTGGTCGAGTTCCTTATCAAGTATCTTTTTCTTTTGTTCAAGATCTCGGCGCAATCCCTCCACGCGATCAATCTCTTCCTTTAAGTTTCTTATCAGCTTTGTACTGCCACCGGCAGATGCGTCGTAGTATCTCTTGGCAGTATCCAAAACTCTTTGATCGAGACCAATAAACTCTGCCGTCTTTATGGCATGTGATTCTCCCGGCAAATCGTAGAGCAGGCGGAATGTGGGTCTAAGTGTACGCGGATGAAATTCTACGCTCACGTTTTTTGCATCAGATCTGCCCAGGGCATAGGCCTTCAGATGTGAGAGGTGCGTGGTCACGACTACCCTTGTGTGCCTCTCGATAAGCTCATCTATAATTGCCATTGCCAGAGCGGCCCCCTCTTCAGGGTCCGTTGCCCCTCCCAGTTCATCAAGTAGCACGAGGTCCCCTGCTGAAGCAGTTTCCAAGATCGTCTTAATCCGAAGCATGTGCCCGGAAAAGGATGAAACTCGTTCCCGAATGTCCTGGTCATCGCCTATGTCGGCCATAATACGCATAAAGGGATGAATCCTGGTTCCCTCTTCTGCAGGAACCAGCATTCCGCACCTGATCATGAGAGGGAAAAGGCCTGCTATCTTCAAAGCAACCGTCTTCCCTCCCATGTTCGCCCCACTGATGATAGTTGCTGTAGTGCCGGACTCTTGTATCACGTCCATTGGGACTACTTCCAATTCCCCGGCTGCCAGGAGCAACGGATGGCGAGCACCCAGAATGCGGAATCCATCGTCAACAAGCTCCGGATATTTGGACGAAGTGGTTTCAGCATATAAAGCTCGTGCTTGAAAAGTATCCAGGAGGACAAGGGTCTCAAAATTACTATGGAGTACATCTACTGCAGCACGAATTTCCTCAGTCAAGGCTTGAAAGATCTTGCGTATCTCCGCTCTCTCCTCGTCTACGAGTGAGGCGACCTGGTTGTTGAGCGCAACCACCTGAAAAGGCTCTACATAAACCGAAGCGCCACTGCGCGAGTGATCATGAACTATTCCATCCAGCAGTCCTTTGAACTCCGGCCGCAGCAGAATGACGTAACGGTCGTTCCTCAAAGTGACGTAGTCTTCCTGAACGATACGGGCCAGGTCTCTGTCATTCACGAAACCCTCGAGACTTTTTCTGATATAGCCACGCGCCGCTCTCATGCGTTCATGGATACGAAAAAGCGAAGGGTCTGCGTCAGGACGGACTACTCCCTGTTCGTCGATCGTTCGTGAAATACGATTCCTGAGGGATCCCAGAGTCACAATACTGCCGGTGAAATCCTTGAGTCGCTTGAATCTATCCCCTAAATCCTCCACCTTACCCCGAGTCGAATCAGTAATTGCCAGAAGATCGCCTACAGCGAGAATTTCCTCTGAATCGAGAATAGACGATTGACTTTCCAGTCTTCGAAATAGTCCCTCCATGGGTACAAGCTGCCCTAGTCCCAAGGGTCCATGTAGTCTCAGCATCTCTTGAAGATCGCAAACTAAGTCTAGGCTGGCTTTGACGAGATGCAAATCGTCTTCAGGCTGAATTGAAAGGACTTTTCTCCGACCTGGCTCCGAGAGAGCATGTGATTCAAGCTCTTCCAGAACGGCAGGCAGTTCGAGGAATGTCAAGCTATCAATAACAATATCCGAAAGTGTTTCAGAGCGCATGAGTCACACTGTCGGTAAAGGCTGAGCCAAAGGAAGAAGTTGAAGCATTACTGGACCAATCTCACGTGTCAAAACGCTTGAAAGGAAATGAGCGGTCAAGGCTTAGGTAAGTTCGTCACGGCCGTACAGGAATTCCTTCCGCCGCAAGAAATTTTTTTAGTTGTTTGATAGAAATTTCCCTGTAATGAAAAATGGAGGCTGCCAGTACCGCATCCGCATTAGCCTTGAGCACTGCGTCTCTCAAATGTTCAGGAGTTCCTGCACCTCCCGAGGCAATCACCGGGATTCCCACAATGTCTGTTACGGCCCGAGTCATTGGGATATCGTACCCGTCTTTCGTCCCGTCAGTATCCATGCTCGTCAAAAGTATTTCACCCGCACCTAAACGCTCGACTCTATCCGCCCATTCAAGGCAGTCGATACCCGTCATGGTACGACCTCCATGTATTGAGATTTCGAAGCCGGACGGAGTGTTGGCCGATCTGCGCGCGTCTATGGCAACAACAATACACTGACTTCCGAACATAAGCGATGATTCTCGGATAATATCAGGATTCTGAACAGCAGCCGTGTTAAGAGAAACTTTGTCTGCTCCGGCATTCAAAAGTTCCCTAATGTCGGCTGTGGTTCTTACCCCTCCTCCGACGGTGAGCGGCATGAATACTTCTTCGGCCGTGCGCGCAACAACATCGAGGATGATCTTTCGCCTTTGGTGCGAAGCCGTGATGTCAAGGAAAACCAGCTCGTCAGCGCCTTCGGAATCGTAATACTTGGCATTCTCTACAGGATCACCGGCATCTCTGAAATTGATGAAATTCACCCCCTTAACTACACGGCCATCCTTTACGTCCAGGCATGGAATGATTCTCTTAGCGAGCATTATTCTTCTCTGCCAATTCGATAGCCTTACGGAGATCCACTCTCCCATCATAAAGGGCCCTGCCTACGATAATGCCCATGACTCCATCGTTTTCGAGGGGCAGCGCGTCAGCAACATCGTCAATGGAAGCGACACCTCCAGATAGGATGACGGGGGACAAAGCGTTTCTGGCAAATTCCCGAGTACTCTCTATGTTGGGACCTTGCATCATCCCGTCTCTATCGATGTCAGTATAAATAAATGACGCAGGAGTTGCAGAATCAAAGCGGGTAGCCAGCTCTAAGGCATTGATGTGAGTCGATTCTTTCCAGCCTTCTACCGCTACGATTCCAGCCCTCGCGTCAATTCCTACGGCAATCCGGCCTGGGAAATGATTTAATAATTCTAATACCTTAGTTGGGTTTTTTGCCGCCAGAGTACCGAGTATGACGGTGTTGACACCGATATCGAGATACATACGGATCGTGTCGTGATCTCTTATGCCTCCGCCGACCTGGATAGGAACGCGCACCGCCTTGACAATCTCTGTGATACAATTCAGGTTAGAGGGTTTACCGTTCGATGAGCCGTTAAGATCCACCACGTGAATTCGCGACGCGCCGTATTCTTCCCACTGCCGCGCTTGACCTGCCGGGTCGTGGTTGAAAACCGTGGCAGAATCGAACCTGCCCTGCCTGAGGCGTACGCATAAGCCGTCCTTTATATCGATTGCCGGGATAATGATCATGGGAGGGAGTATGGAACAAAAAAGCCCCCGTTCAGGGGGCTTTCGTTGTTCAGTTTACCTTCCGTTTTAGTCTACGGGAAGATAGTAAACAAACGGCGGCCAAGGAACGATGAATCTCCACATCGGCACCGCCACAGGAATGGGGGGAGGTGCACAGCCAACGGGTCCACAGAACGCCATGGGGGGCGGTGTCGGTTCCGGATACTGCATTTTCACCTGGATGGATGTTCTCAGTTTCTTGGGGGCCATTTTTACCTTAGGCGGCGGCGGACAAGCCGGGCCCACGCAGGCAGGCGCTGCTGCAGGTGCCACCATCGGCTGGGGAGCTGGGATCGACCCCGTAAATGTCTCGGCCCATACCATACCCGTCGCAGCTACGACAACCAGTATGAATCCGAGAATTCCTATCTTTTTAACCATACCCTAATCCTCCTTTCGACAAATTCATTATATCTGAGGAACTCTTCTTTTATTGGCCTCTCGCAGCAACCTTACTTAGTCACCCTAGCGGGCATAGGGGGCGGCGGCGCCATAGGTACTGGCCCACAGGCCGGCCCACAGGCCGGAGCACACGTAGGCTTTATGTAGTTCGCCTTCACCCACACGCAGCGAGGCACTTTGTGCGACTTGCAGCAGGGATCCATTACAGTGTCGAAGTGCTCATTCTTGATTTCCGACACGATAGGCACCAACCATTCATAGCGACCTACTGCAACGCCAGTAGGAAACGTCTGGGGATTCACAAAAAATGCGAGTGGTTTACGGGGCCAAGCTACTCCGGCGAGATACGGTGCTACCACCCTAACTCTCCTCAATTGAGCAGGTATAGGGGTGATAACCTCCTTGACCATTGAATACTTGGTCTGGGCCGGCCCACACAGAGGCGGGATCATTGGAGGTGGCGGCATATAAGCCTGCCCGCCGCCAGGTCCGCCAGGTCCGCCAGCGAAGGACACCACCGCGCTAGCGCCGCACAATACGAGAACCATTAGGCTCAAAAGTAACAAACGTTTAACCATACCCTCAATCCTCCTTTCAACAGTTCCTCCCGACCATCGTTCGGGAGACCCGTAAAAAACATTCCCGGATAAAAATCCGATAAAGCACGGAATGTATTTTTGGTATCAAATCAGACACGGAATGTCAAGCTATTTTTTTTGCTTGACTCCTCTTTTACCGCCCATTGTGAACTAATCGGCCACATCTTAGTGCCCCTGATGAGAGGCTTATTGATCATGGCTCCGGGGGGAGACATTACGTCCTCCCTTGTTCTATTCAGCCCATTCAAAATGCTAACTGATTAAGAATTCTCTACCAGAAGGTGATTACCAAGTCAAGGGTTTTTAAATATGTTGAATATATTGCAATTATCTCCAGCCCCTACCCCCTCATCAACCTCAACCGGTTGCACTGATTACCCCCAAGCTCTAAATCAGCCTAAGTGTACAAAAAAATGACGGATCCCTTGCTGTGACAAGAATTCGCGAACGTGCTCTTTTGCGCCGCTGTGGACATAATCCAGACGACGCTGCCAACTCAATCTTTTTCAACACCTTTCAGACTAGTCATAATTTCTTGAGGCGCGTTTTTGTTTTTACTCCGAAAAGCCTCCTCGTCAATCAAATGCTCTCTGAATCTTTGGATTCAGCTCGAACCGATTTAAGGCCTATCAGCCTGACCGAATTTCATATTCAAAGGCATGGTAGGCTCTGCTGTTCCAAAGCCCCTATATCATTCCATAGCCACCGTCCACACACAGCAGTTGCCCGGTGATATAATCCGATTCACGAGAAGCAAGAAAAACAAAAGCAGGGCTGATATCCGACGCAGCCCCAAACCTCTTTAAGAGAATGCGATTCATGTAGACTTCCTTGAGTTTTTCGTCGGAGCGAATCTTTTCAGTCATATCCGTGTCAACTATTCCAAGGGAAATTACATTTGCGCAAATGTTGTACCGAGCCAGTTCCCGGGCCACGCTCTTAGTTAAACTCAAAATGCCTCCCTTTGCCGCTGAATAGTTCACTTGACCTACCGTGCCTACTAGTCCGGCTACTGAGCTAACATTTATGATCTTGCCGTAATTTTGCTCCTGGAAGTACTTTAGGGCCGCTTGAATACAAAGAAATGGGCCTTTGAGGTGGGCATTTAGCACTGCGTCCCATTGTTCCTCGGTCATCTTCTGGAGCATAGCCGGACGAGTGAAGCCGGCATTGTTCACCAGAATGTCCAGCCGACCAAAATTTTCCTTAGCCGCAACCATCATATTCTCAACTTCAGCCTTGGATGCTACGTCGGCACGGACCGCAAGAGATTTTCTGCCCATGGCCCGAATCTGTTCGACCACGTCATCAGCCGCCTTCTGATTCGAAGTATAGTTAACCAGTACATCCGCGCCCTCCGCAGCAAAGGCAAGAGCCACGTTGCGCCCCACCCCTCGGCTGCTTCCGGTGACTACTGCCGCCCTATCGGATAATCTCATAATGCCTCCTATAAAACCCATACTGTTCTGTGGGATATCGAGATTCTTCCCAACTGTTAAGGTAATCTTTAGATATTACTCAAAATGAGACTTAACGTGAAGAAAATTATCAGAGAGTGCAGCAAAAAAAAGCCCCGAGTTGGACTCAGGGCGTTAAAGGAGGTATGGATATGGGTTAACGTGCATTCGTGCGTTTCGCCAACCTCAATATCCGGGCTGCCGATATGCGCCCTGATGAAGAGACTGTGCGATTTCGCTTTTCACATATCCCCTGTTTTTTGCGACAAACACTTGTCGGAAAAGTTCCAAAATCTGGTACGAAGCCTATCTGAATTTTTACCGAAAATTTCACTTAACTTAGCGAGAATTATTTTTACTCCGTAAACAAGTCAATCAGCACGAGAAAACTGTACAACAATTCAGGGAGTATAAACAACAACGAGCATCAGAGATTTCTTGGAACTGAGATTTTTCAGATTGTGCGCGGTCGCTGAATTAAAGTGAAGGCTGGATCCTCTTTTCAAAATGTTCTTTTCCTCACCTACCTGAATTTCTACTTTGCCTTCAAGCACGTACACAAACTCCTCTCCTTCGTGCCTGTATTCGACCATTTCGTGCTGTTTCTGAGGATCCAAAGTAATAAGGTAGGCCCATAAATGCTTGTCTTCCGCGTCAGGGGTCAGGCTTTTGTACGAATAAGCCTTGGTTCGCTTACGATAGCTTTTCCTACGCTCTATCCTTTTCTCTTCAGCAAGAAGAGTCGAAGTGTCTATTGCGAGAGCCCTGGATATTTGGATTAGTGCCCCCACTGGTGGGACCACCCTACTGTCCTCTATCTCTTCCAAGTAGTCGGTCGCGTATCCTGTTTTTTCCGAAAGTTGTTTGATGTCGAGATTCAGATTTCTTCTCATTTTTCGGATTCTATCCCCAACACTTTGGACCTGCTCAGGTTTTTTCACCATATAGCCTCTCCTGGGAACTCTGATTTTTTTAGGTCGTCCGGACCGATTCGGATGGGACAAGGGACTTTACAAATGTTAGAAATCAAATGTGACTGCATGATATTATTCTGTCGTCAAATCTCGTAGTGTGCCTCAGTAAGCGTCCGGTCTCTTGCCTCCCTTGTACTTGGCGAGTTCACGGGCGATAACCACTCTCTGGATCTGGTTGGTTCCTTCGAAAATTTGGGCAATTTTGGCGAAGCGCATATACATTTCAACAGGATAGGACTTCATGTAACCGTAGCCACCCAAAATCTGAACGGCTTCAGTTGTGACATGCATTGCCATATCCGTAGCGAATCGTTTTCCCATGGCGGCCTCCATGAGACTTGGTTCACCTATGTCCATCAGCCAGGCAGCCCTGTACACCATCAACCTTGCCGCTTCGATTTCTGTCGCCAAGTCGGCGATAAGGAACTGGAGTCCTTGGAAGGAAATGATAGACCTACCGAATTGCTGCCGCTTGTTGGCATAGTTAAGTGCATAGTCAAAGGCCTGCTGAGCCAATCCCGTCGCACAGGCCGCTATACCTACCCTGCCGCCATTCAAGGCGGTCAGGGCCATGCTAAAGCCCTTTCCTTCCTCCCCAATAAGATTTTCAGAGGGTATGAAACATTCCTTGAAGTTAAGTTCCGTCGTGGGAGAAGCGTTGATACCCATCTTCGCCTCGTGAGGCCCAAAGGTCAAGCCAGGGGTTCCTTTCTCAACAATCACAGCACTTATGCCTTTTTGTTTCTGTGTTTCATCAGAGCGTACCATAACCGCGTAGATATCAGCCACCTCTCCACTGGTGACATACAGTTTGGTACCATTGATTACATATCCTCCTTCGGTCTTGACTGCTGTAGTGCTCAGCGCTGCCGCATCGGAACCGGCTTCAGCTTCGGTGAGGGAATAGGCCCCAAGCTTCTCACCCAGTGCGAGGGGCTTGACCCATCTTTCTCTTTGCTCGTGGTTCCCGTAATGGTAGATCAGATTGGTCACCATATTGTGAACGCTCATATAAACAGCAGTAGCAAAACAGCCTTTGGCAAGCTCTTCGAAAATAACCGCGGCAGTCAACCGGCCCACTCCGGTTCCACCGTATTCGTCTGGAACGTAAAGTCCGGTGAAGTCCAGTTGGCCCATCTTATCGAAGGTCTCTCTAGAAAAAGTAGAGGTCTCTTCCCATTGCCTGGCATTCGGGGCCAGTTCCTTCACAGCAAAGTCTCGCGCTGCCTTTCTTATGAGACGTTGTTCATCAGTGAGCTTGAAGTTCATAGACAATCTCCCGTATATCGGGATCTAGGATAACAAGGAAAGGCCTTCAGAGGCCTCTGTTGAAAAATTTGTAATTTGTCCCGATTATTCTTCGTATTAGTGTATTTTTTTTTATTATTACCTGTTAAGAGGGATACCCGTCAATGAAAAACCATCTGAGCATCTATATTTTTGGTAACTGGACTCTCATGAAGGAAAATCGTTTTGATGGACCTTTCGCCAAGTGTGGCCGGCAGATTCATGAAGAGCGAGAGGTCGAGCCAAAGAATGTCGGTTCCTTACAGAGCGTTCCACGTTTACGCATTAGCAGAATACCACCTTTCGCTGGACACAGGTTCAGACATCTCATGCTGTTAAGAGAATAACCGATTCGGTCCTCATCCTTAACTAAGAAAGGACTGGAGAAAAAGGAGCCAACAGATTGACCAGCGACTATGACGCACTGAAAATTCTTGCGAACGCTTTTGGAATTGAACCTCAATATACTGACAATCAGGGCAAGATTCATCGTACGGATACCGTAACAGCCAGGAAGATTCTTGAGGTCAAAGGCGTCCATTTTGATACCCACCGAATGAATCTTAACCCTCAAGTCCTCGTTGTATCAACAGATGACTTTCCCTCTCATTTTTCAATGTATCTTGAAGGCTGGCCGGATGATACCCTCATCGACGCCCCGTTGGGTACCGTAATAATGAGAGAGAGCCTGGACCGCATTACAGAGCAAAAATATTCTTTAGATTCTGGAGAAATTTCCATTTCAGTCGACGATGAAAAAGGCCTCTTACACCTTTCTCTACCATTTCCGTCAGACATTGAAACCGGGATCTACCGGTTAGAAGCAAAAACGTGTTTAGGAGAGAAAACATACCATTCTGATTTATTATGGATAGTTTGTCCCGAAAAGTGCTACCAGCCTCCTCCTTTTCAAACAGGTAGCAGGATTGCGGGCATTTCCATCGCCCTTTACGGGGTTCGCTCGGAAAGAAATTGGGGAGTGGGGGATTTCTTCGACCTGAAGAATATTGTCGACTGGGCCAGAGATGAATTGAAAGTGGATTTCGTGGGAATAAACCCGCTCCACGCTCTTTTCAACAAGCGGCCTTTCAACAACAGTCCTTATCTGCCTTCCAGTAGATTCTATCGGAACTTCATCTATTTGGATATCATCGGGATGGAGGACTTCAAGGAATCTCCAAAAGCTCAGGCCCTGGTAGCTTTGCCTGAAACTCAAAAGCGTATTCAACGACTCCAAAATGAAGAGCATGTGAACTACGAAGAGATCGCTGATCTTAAAATTAGCCTACTCCAGGAGTTGTTTCGGACTTTCCTGGAGAATCACGGCAAATCTCATAGACACCATCACCGATGGACTGAGTTTGAAACATATCGAGTTTCGGAGGGCATTTATATCGAACGCTACGCGACCTTCTGCGCGCTGCAAGACCACTTTCAGGGCGAGTTACCAGAGGCTCACACGTGGCGGCAATGGCCAGTCGCATTTCACTCCCCATCCGGCCCTGCGGTAAAAAAGTTTCAGATAGAAAATGAGGAAAAAATCCTATTCTGGATCTACGTTCAATGGCAAATAGATATCCAATTGCAAAGTGTCCAGGAACGCGCCATCCAGAAAGGAATGCTCATTGGGTTGTATCACGATGAGGCACTTGCCGTAGACAGAAACGGAGCAGACTTTTGGGGGTGGCAAGATTACTTTCACGATGGATTCAGTGTGGGGGCACCACCCGATGCGTTTGCACCTGAGGGTCAGGATTGGGGATTTCCCCCACCTGACCGAGAAAGGATCCGTAGGTCAGGCTATGAACCCTTCCTGAAGATTTTACAGGTGAATTGCCGGCACGGCGGCGCTCTGCGAATTGATCACGTGATGCAACTCAATCATCTGTTCTGGATTCCAATGGGCAAGAAGGCCTCTGAGGGCGTCTTTGTAAAGGATTACGAAAGCGATTTGCTGAGCCTGATGTGCCTCGAGAGTGAACGGGGCCGCACGCTTATCGTCGGTGAAGACCTCGGGACGGTTCCTTTCAATTATAGAGAAAGGCTAATGAGCAAGGGGATTTTGTCCTATAGGCTTTTCTATTTCGAGCGAGACCAGCATGAAAATCAGTTGCCCTTCAGGGATTATCCACAAAGTGCTCTGGTCTCCATCAGCACGCATGATCTTCCGACCTTGGCCGGTTTCTGGTCCTATAGGGATATAGATTTGCGACGCGAAATGGGACAGGTGGATACTCAGCAGGAAAAGGCTCTACAAGAAGAGCGTCGACTGCACAAGGCAAAAATAATTGAGAGACTGGTCACAGATGGTTTTCTCCCAGCCCAGACTGCACACGCCGCATGGGAATCTCCTGTTCCTACCGAGGATCTCCATACCGCCGTTCTGAGTTTCATTTTTCACACGCCGTCGAAACTTGCACTGATCAATCAGGAGGATCTTTTCCTCGATATACGCCAGCAGAATTTCCCGGGAACCACATCCGAACATCCGAACTGGGTGACAAAGATGCGATTTTCCTTGGAGGATCTCAGAAGTAACCCAGAGGCGACGCGCTTGGCGGAGAAATTTAGGAGGCTCGCAGAAGATTCCGGCAGAGGTCTTCCTTAAAAAGTTATTTTATGCAAGGTATTAATGAATTTTTCTTGCGATTTGGCCGCTGGCAAAACTTGAGTTCCCGTTCCAATTTCCAATGATGCAGACCACATCCTCTCTCCAGCGATCGATCTTACGGATGGCCTCGGCCTCCCATGGAAGCCACGTGGAACGCTTTCTGACACGAATTGAAGCTTCCAATTCCACCGGGACAGGAGGAGCCGTAAACTCTGGATCATTCCTTTCCATGCCTTTCAAATAATGGTTCAAAATTTTGATTTGCCGGCGATTGAGCTTTGCTCGTGTTTCTAAGAAGCGCTCGTGAACCAGTGAGGCCAATCCCTGAGAAACCGAGTCATTTTTGTTCTTACAGTTAATGAGTTCGCTGAGGAATCTATAGTTTTCTCTGAATTCTGAGGGAATGCTGGAAAGGTCGGTGTCTTGGGTGGATTTGTCCACTTTCATGACTGATTCCTGTGAATTCCTGGATACAAGGATCTGTTCGGGGTACCGACAGGCGCCTGGATGATACAGGCATCGGGGAGATGCGCTAACACGTTGAATCGATATTGTCAAGTTATGGTTTTAGATTTTATTATAATATTTTAAATTTATTTGTAAATATGTATTATTTTTGACCAGAGCCGCTTTCACGGTAAAGTTCCTTGTGCCGCTTAAGAACTTCAGGGTCGATCTGGATACGGCCTTTGTGGGTCTCGCGATATTGCTCTAAATTCTTTTTCTCCTGGTAAGAGAAAACCGAGGTCTCTATAAGACCAACGACTTGCTCTCCGTAAGGTAGTTCCCTGACAAATGCCACACCGCTCATCAAGGTGGTCTGATTGACTCGGGTCGCGTGTATGTAGCAGCCCAGCAAAACACCTAGTCCGGATATGAAGCTGAAGTACACAACGTACAAAACTATTTTGATCATTTCGCTAACCTTCTTTTGCGCCGATCACATTACACCAAGCATCGCTTCAAGAATATGCACGATGCGTTGCGATTATAAATAGATGATACTAATGAAAGCTGCCAACCACAACATTGTACAAATAAGTAGAGGAGGATCTGTCAAGAGTAAGGCTGTTGGAGACCCCCCTTCTTCCCGGTAATAAATGAGGTACATGTAGCGGAATATGCCGTAAGTTACGAAAGGAACAGTGAACATTAAGCTTTCCGAGTGCAGTCCCGTATCCGGGTTTCCTCTCACGCAATATAAGCAGTAGAAAATAAAGCTGGAAGTGGTAACGACTTGCAAGAGTTGATCCAGCAACAAGACGTTGTAATTGTCTAGGACCGGCCGATGGTTGGCAGCCTCCTGTGTCAGGATGAGCACCTCATGTCGCCGTTTTCCGAGAGCCAAAAAAATAGCCAAAGAAAATGTGCAGAGTATCAGCCAGCTTGAAACGGCCACACCTATCGCCGCTGCCCCGGCCAGAACCCTGAGTAAAAAACCTCCTGATATTGTAAGCACATCCAGTATTACGATATGCTTAAGTTTAATTGAGTAGGCTATTTGGAGCACCAGGTAAGCAGCCAGACAAATAATGCCTAAACTAGGAGCCTGCACGGCAAATGCACCGGCGAACAACGAGACAACTAGTGCTACAGCTATAGCCAGCGCGGTGGATGGTATAATCTCTCCACTGGCTAAAGGACGATTTTTTTTCCGAGGATGGATTCTGTCCTGTTCCATATCCATATAATCATTTAGAATATAAGTTGCCGAAGCCGCTAAACAGAAACCTGTGAACATACCCAGGGCCCGAATGACATCGTCCAAGATAAAGAGACGGGCACTAAAGACAAGAGGCATGAAGACGAACCCGTTCTTGATCCACTGGGCTGGTCTCATGAGTTTTATGCAGCTTTTAAATAAACTCATTGACTCGTAACGTTTTCCTGAAAACTCTTCCTTACTCGTTGTCGCCCCAAAGCGTCCTAACATAACCGCAACTAACTGTAAATCTAAACATCTATTGGACCGGTATACTTTCAACTGATAAGTTGTTGGAGGCAGAAAGAAGGGACTGAAAAAAATCTTTACGCGTGATATTCTGCATACCTTCGCTATGACCATATGGCGTGCCATGGTCTCCATCTTCTCAAAATTTTGGCAGTAAAATATGGAGAGATGGGATCTCGATTCATCGCCGGTTGTAATAAGCGTCTTAAGATTCAAAATTTAGTCCACCAGCCGAAACTCGGTTTCTCTATTTGTTCCGGGTAATGGTCACTTGATTACATCATTTGGAGGTCTTGAAACATGAAAGATCTTAATCTCATGAGATCACTCGCCCAAAGCAACAACACTAAAATCGTACTGTTGGTAATGGACGGCCTGGGGGGACTTCCCCGAGAACTGTGCGGTCCCACAGAACTCGAATCCGCGTTCACGCCGAATTTGGACAGGCTCGCCAGAGAAGGTATGCTGGGGCTGATGCATACAGTTGGAATAGGCATAACACCTGGTAGCGGACCAGGGCATCTGGGACTTTTCGGCTATGACCCTCTGAAGTACATGATTGGAAGAGGTGTGCTTGAGGCAGTGGGCATAGGAGAAAAGCTCACAGACAAGGATGTTGCGGCGCGTGGGAATTTCTGCACTGTTGACACGGACGGCACAATCACGGACCGGCGTGCAGGTAGAATTTCCACCGAGGAATGCGCCAAAATGGTAGCCCTAATCGATGATATAACCCTTCCCGATGTTGAGTTGATCGTAAAACCGGTGCGTGATTACCGATTTGTGCTTATACTCAGGGGGGCAGGGTTGTCGCCTGCCTTAAATGAGACAGACCCGCAAAAAACCGGGCTCAAGCCTTTGCTGGTGGTTTCCCAGGATAAATCTCCCGAAGCTAAACATACGGCGACTCTTGTAAATCAATGGGTTCTTGAGGTGGCCGATCGCATCAAAGACCAAAGGCCGGCAAACATGGTCACTTTACGAGGGTGGGCTAGGGAGCCTGGTCTGCCCGGCTACGAAGACATATTTAAGCTCAAAGCCTTGGCCATAGCTGTTTATCCTATGTATAAAGGCCTAGCAAGTCTGGTGGGAATGCAACTAATCGACGGCATCAACGATCTTGAAGACCAATTAGAGGCCCTTCGACGAAACTGGGAGTCTTTTGATTTCTTTTTCTTTCATTACAAGTACACGGACAGCCGTGGTGAAGACGGAGATTTCGATGCCAAGGTCCGGGAAATTGAGAAAGTGGATCAGATAATCCCGCGTGTCCTAGAATTGAATCCAGATGTACTGGTGGTTACCGGAGACCATTCCACCCCGGCCGTGCTAAAATCCCACAGTTGGCATCCCGTGCCGGTTCTTTTTTGGGCTCCACGATTTACGCGCTGCAATCCAGATGTAACAGGGTTTGGTGAAAGCCAGTGTTTGCGTGGGGCTCTCGGCCAATTCAATGCTGCATCCCTCATGAATTTGATTACCGCTCATGCTCTCAGGCAGGGTAAGTACGGAGCGTAGGCACATTCTTCTTCCCAAGTATTCTGAACAGTGATCTGATCACAGCTACCTTTTAGTTGTGGCCGATTACTAAGAGGAATTAATTATGGCAGTATCAGACGTTCATCCCATTCATCTTTTTGAACCTTGGCAGGTGTGGCCGGGTTCCTACGACAATCCGCCTGCCGATGGAACTTATCCTCTGCCGGGCGATCC
>Ga0209254_10000724_pt1 | contig 28264 bp, 19 predicted proteins | sample FrelakmetDIP11DI_FD_187148 | JGI IMG/M metagenome (GOLD analysis project Ga0209254, IMG submission 187148) | Freshwater lake sediment microbial communities from the University of Notre Dame, USA, for methane emissions studies - DIP11 DI (SPAdes)... | ecosystem: Environmental > Aquatic >... | reverse complement strand
GCCCGCCGGGGCACACTCGAACCTTGTTCCGTTCGGATCAGCGAAGGTCGAAGCGGTCGAGGTTCATCACCTTGTCCCAGGCCGCCACGAAGTCGCGCACGAACTTCTCCCCGGCGTCGTCACAGGCGTAGACCTCGGCGAGGGCTCGGAGCTCGGAGTTCGACCCGAAGACGAGGTCGACGCGGGCACCGGTCCACTTCACGTCGCCTGACGCGCGGTCGTGTCCCACGAAGCTGCCGTCCGGGGCTGCCTTCCACTCCGTGCCCATGTCCAAGAGGTTGACGAAGAAGTCGTTGCTCAGGGTGCCGGGTCGGCCAGTGAAGACGCCGTGCTTCGACTGACCGACGTTCGCATCGAGCACTCGCAGGCCGCCGATGAGAACCGTCATCTCGGGAGCGGTCAGCGTCAGCAGCTGCGCGCGATCGACGAGCAGATGCTCCGCCGGACGGCTGAAGCCGTCGGCGAGGTAGTTGCGGAAGCCGTCGGCCTTCAGCTCGAGCACCGCGAACGAGTTGACGTCGGTCTGCTCCTGCGACGCGTCCGTGCGCCCCGGCGTGAAGGGGACCTTCAGGTCGAAGCCGGCGTTCCTCGCCGCCTGCTCGACGGCGGCGCAGCCGCCGAGAACGATCAGGTCGGCGAGCGAGACTCGCTTGCCGCCGGACCGCGAGCGGTTGAAGCCGTTCTGGATCCGCTCCAGGACCTTGAGCACTGCGGCCAGCTGCGCCGGCTGGTTCACCGCCCAGTCCTTCTGCGGCGCGAGGCGGATGCGCGCTCCGTTCGCACCGCCGCGCTTGTCGGAGTTGCGGAAGGTCGACGCCGATGCCCAGGCGGTTGTGACCAGCTGGGAGATGGAGAGCCCCGATCCCAGGATCCTGCGCTTGAGCGTGGCGATGTCACGCTGCCCGATCAGCTCGTGGTCGACCGCGGGGACCGGGTCCTGCCAGATCAGCTCCTCCTGCGGAACCTCCGGGCCGAGGTAGCGCGAGATCGGGCCCATGTCGCGGTGGGTCAGCTTGAACCACGCCCTGGCGAAGGCGTCGGCGAACTCCTCCGGGTTGGCGTGGAAGCGGCGGGAAATCTTCTCGTAGGTCGGGTCCATCCGCATCGCCATGTCCGCAGTGGTCATGATGGGCGGACGCTTCTTCGATGGGTCGTGCGCGTTCGGCACCATGTGCTCTTCGGCGACATCCTTGGCCTGCCACTGCCAGGCGCCGGCGGGGCTCTTCACCAGCTCCCACTCGTAGCCGAAGAGCATGTCGAAGTAGCCGTTGTCCCACTTCGTCGGGTTCGGCGTCCACGCGCCTTCGAGCCCGCTGGTGATCGTGTCATCCCCCTTGCCGCTGCCGAACCTGCTCTTCCAGCCGAGTCCCTGCTCCTCGAGGCCCGCGCCCTCCGGCTCCCGGCCGACGTACTCCGCATCGGAGGCGGCGCCATGGCACTTGCCGAAGGTGTGACCGCCGGCGGTGAGCGCCACGGTCTCCTCGTCGTTCATGGCCATTCGCGCGAAGGTCTCGCGCACGTCGCGGCCCGAGGCGACCGGGTCCGGCTCGCCGTTCGGCCCCTGCGGATTGACGTAGATCAGGCCCATCTGGACGGCGCCGTACGGATTCTCGAGCACCCGGTCCCCGCAGTAGCGATTGTCACCGAGCCACGTGGTCTCGGTCCCCCAGTCGATGTCCTCCTCCGGCTCCCAGACGTCCTCGCGCCCGCCGGCGAAGCCGAACGTCTTGAACCCCATCGACTCGAGGGCGCAGTTGCCGGCGAGGATCATCAGGTCGGCCCAGGAGATCCTGCGGCCGTACTTCTGCTTGATCGGCCACAGCAGCCGGCGCGCCTTGTCGAGGTTGGCGTTGTCGGGCCAGCTGTTGAGCGGCGCGAAGCGCTGCGTGCCGGAGGAGGCGCCGCCGCGGCCGTCGTTGATCCGGTAGGTGCCGGCGCTGTGCCATGCCATCCGGATGAACAGCCCCCCGTAGTGGCCCCAGTCCGCCGGCCACCAGTCCTGCGAGTCGGTCATCAGCGCGTAGAGGTCCTGCTTGACGGCAGCCAGGTCGAGGCTCTTGAACTCCTCGGCGTAGTTGAACTCCTCGCCCATCGGATCGGACAGGGGAGAGTTCTGGTGGAGCACCTTCAGATTGAGCTGATCCGGCCACCAGTCGCGGTTGGTCCGTGCCTTGATGCGGCGTCCGCCCGTCACCGGGCACTTGCTGGAATCGTCTGACATCTCGGTTCTCCTTCTCGTTGGTCGGTCTGAAACTACGTTGCTTATCGGCCGGCGTCGCTGTCGTCACTCGTCAGCGGAACCCGCTGGACGGGGGCGGCCTCCTCCTCAGTCCCCGAACGGACCGGGGTCTGAGAGAGGCAGTCGGGGCAGCGGCCCCAGTAGATCACCTCGGCCTCGTCGATCTCGTAGCCCGCGTCGTCGGCCGGGGTCAGGCAGGGCGCGGCTCCGACCGCGCAGTCGACGTCGACCATCCGGCCGCAGGTGCGGCAGATCAGGTGGTGGTGGTTGTCGGCGGTCCGGTCCTCGTAGCGCGCCGGCGACCCGGCTGGCTGGATGCGCCGGATGAGACCCTTTTCGGCCAGGAGCCCCAGGGCGTCGTACACCGCCTGGCGGGAGATCACGCCGATCTCGGCCCGGACGACCTTGGCAACGTCGTCCGCCGTGCCGTGCGGTCGCCTCGACACCGCCGCCAGAACGGCCAGGCGCTGAGCCGTGACCTGGAGACCGTGCCGGCGGAGCAGATCGGTCGAGCTGCAATTCACCGCCATAGACTAATTCTAATTCTTGATTGAGTCAAGATTCATATTCTCTCTAGAATACCGAACTCTGAGCCCGTGCGACCGCGGCGCCGGCCGGGGCGTGGCGTCTCCCCGGGCTGGTCGCACTCGTTCCCGACCGGGAGCTGGTACCCCGGCTCGGCGCGCTGCTCGCCGGCCCCGAGCCGTCCGTTCGCACCGCCGCCGCGGCGGCGATCTTGCGCATCGACGGAGCTCGGCGTCCTAGCGTCGGCCGGGCAGCTTCTCGATCCGAGGCGTCAACTGCGCGAGGAGGCTGGCCATCCCGGCGAGACGCTGGTTGAGCTCCCCGGTGAGCTCTCCCCGCTTAGTCTCGAGCCCCTCGATCGCCCCGGCGATGTCACCCAACTGGATCTTGCGGTACTCAGGAATGACGTCGAGCGGCTCGGGCAGCTGGCCCTGCGCGCCCCAGGTGATGAGTTCATAGCCAGGGTCCAGCCTTCCGATGTGCTTCAGGTACACGGGGTAGCTGAAGACGATTCCGATGCGCGTCAGGTACGTTTCCTCGAGCGCCTTCAGCGCCGCGACCGCGTCTGGCCTGGCTGCCCTGAGGGCGGCGAGCGCAGCGTTGATCCCCTGCGCGTCCTTGAGCACTGCCTGATGGGGATAGACGGTGGCGTCGTCCTCCGCCGGCGACAGCGCCGTGAAACCGGCGTTGACGGCCCGCTCGATCTCGAGCAGGCCGCCGTTCGCTGATTCGATCGCGCTGGGCGGGATGGCCTCGGCGCGCGAGTCGAAAGCAGCCGCGGCCGTGCTGAACGCTTCCACGGCAGCCGCGAACCGGGCGACGACCGCGGCGTCCGCGCCGGCCGCGAGCAGCTCGTCCTTGCTCACGGTCGCGACAAGGTCGTCGGCCCGGGCCTCGAGGCTGTACGGCAGCAGGCCGTCGTCGAGCCCGGCAACGGCGCGGAACACGAACTTCGCGATCATCGCCTGGTACGCCCAATCCACCAGCTCCGCCGTCTCGAAGTTCGAGTGATAGCTCTTGTCGTACTCGTCGCTGGGGGTCGACATCTTCACGCTCGGGATGCCCGCAGCCGTGAACGTCCACTGGTCGTTCCACGAGCTGACGGGCGTGATCGCCTCCGACCCGTACGGAGTGAGAGCCTGATGGCGCGAGGCCAGTCCCTCCAGCCAGGGTTCGAGCTCGGGATTCGAGCGGAGGGTTAGCGGGGCGTCCTTGATCGCCATGCCCTCGATGTTGATCATTGCGCGAACCCGGCCGACCCACTCCGGGTGTGCATGCGTCGCTGCCCACCACGCGCCGGTGAGCCAGTCGTAGTAGGCGTTCGTGTAGCCGAACTCCTCGCCCGCGGTCGCCAGGAACACGACGGTCGTCTTCGGCCGGTAGCCGCTCGCGCGCATCGCCCGCGCGATCGAGAGCAGGTTGACCAATCCGCCCGTGTCGTCAGCGCCGGCGCGGAAGTGAGCGTCCTGGTGGGCCGCCATGAGCACCATTCGCCCGTCGCTCCGGGAGCCGGGCAGCTCGCCGAGCACGTTGTAGGCGGTTCCGCCGTCGCGTGCGAGCGTGACCTTCTCGACCAGGAGCAGTGTCGCCTCCACCGGGCCGACCTCGAGCTGCGATTTGAGCCAGTCGCCGTCGCGCCGGCAGATGTAGATCCAGGGCGGCGCATCCATGTCGTACTGCCCGTCGAAGCTGCCCAGCGCGTCGTCGTCGATCGAGAAGTACTTCGGATCCTCCGGCGTGTAGGTGCAGATGACGCCGGCGGCGCCGCGGTGTGCCGCCTCGAGGGCCGGGACGGAGAACCACCACGAGCTCGTCCTCATGTCGAGGAGGACCAGCTTGCCGGCGACACTCCCCACCGCGTCGAAGTCGGCTGCCGTGCCGCCCTTGACGTACACCACCGCCGCCGTGATGCCGCCGGCCGGGCTCGGCGGTACGCCGCCGAGCGTCGAGGCGCTCATCGTGCGCTCGCCGACGCTCAGGCTCGCCTTCTCGAACTCGAACACGTCCACCGGGACCGGCTCGAGCCGGACGTTGCTCAAGCCCATTGCCCGCATCTCGGCCGCCACGCGCTCGCCGACGGCACGCTCGGCGGACGTCCCCGCCCAGCGGAAGCCCAGGTCGGGGTTGGTGCCGAGCGAGCAGAAGTACGCCTCCAGCGTCTGCGGAAAGCCCTCGGCAAACAGCGTGTCGACGGCCCGATCAAAGGCCGCCGCCCGGTCAGGAGCCCTGGAGCACGACAGCCCCGATACCAGCAGCACCAAGGGCAGGAGCAGACGAGGGGCCAGCCGACAGAGGATTCTCATGGCCATGGCTTATAGGCGTTCTCTCGTCCCGAAGCAACACGGCACCGATCGGCCCCCATGCTTGGGGCGCCTCGACGATCCGGCCCCGTGCGACCGCTACGGGCAGCCGTACCTGGTGTCGAAGCGGGCGTCCTGATAGAGCCTGGCGATCGCCTCGTCGGGGGTGCGGCCGGTGGCCTGCTCGAGGCTCTCGCCGCGGCGGCACAGCGCGAGCCAGGTCGGGCCGACGTGCACGCTCCAGCCGTCGTGCTCGAGCTCCTGGATCATCTTCTCGCTGTCGCTGCTCCACTCGAAGTGCAGGCTGACGATCGCATGGAGCATCGCCTTCAGCAGCTCGAGGTCCATGCGCGAGGCGCGGGCGCCCTCCGGGAGCGGGATCTCGATGAACTGGGTGTTCGCCATGGGTCTCCTCCCGCCGAGCCCTCCCGGAGCTGCCCCGGAGGGAGCGCCGGCCCTCGGTTCAGTTGCCGTACTTCGCGATGATGTCCGCCTTGGTCTTGCCCAGGATGTCGTACTTCGCGCCGACCTTCCTGAAGGCCGCGATCGCGCGGTCGAGGTGGTGCTTCTCGTGCGCCGCCGAGACCTGGGTGCGGATCCGCGCCTGCCCCTTGGCGACCACCGGGAAGAAGAACCCGACCACGTAGATGCCCTCCGCGAACAGGTCGCGCGCCACGTCCTGGGCGAGCTTGGCGTTGTACAGCATGACCGGGACGATCGAGCTCGAGCCTTTCTTGATGTCGAAGCCGGCGTCGGTGAGCAGCTTGCGCCAGTACACGGTGTTCTCCTCCAGCTTGTCCCGGCGCTCGGTCGAGGCCGAGATGAGCTCGAGCACCTTGAGCGCGCCGCTCACGATCACCGGCGCCACGGTGTTCGAGAACAGGTACGGCCGGGCCCGCTGGCGGCACATCTCGACCAGCTCGGAGCGGCCGCTGACGCAGCCGCCGGAGGCGCCGCCGAGCGCCTTGCCGAGGGTGGTGGTGATGATGTCGATCTTGCCGAGGACTCCGAAGTGCTCCTGCGTCCCTCGCCCGGTCTTGCCGATGTAGCCGGAGGCGTGCGAGTCGTCGACGAAGACCATCGCATCGTGCTTCTCGGCCAGGGCGACGATCTGATCCAGCGGGGCGAGGTCGCCGTCCATCGAGAACACGCCGTCGGTGATGATCAGGCGGAAGCGCTTGTCCTGGTGCTCGACGAGCTTCTCCTCGAGGTGCGCCATGTCGGCATGCTTGTAGGTGTCCTGCATCGCCTTGCACAGCCGCATGCCGTCGACGATCGACGCGTGCACCAGGCGGTCGGCGATCATCACATCCTGCTCGTTGAGGACCGCCTCGAAGACCCCGGCGTTGGCATCCATGCAGGACGGGAAGAGCAGGGTGTCCTCGGTGCCGAGGAAGGCGGTCAGCTTGCGCTCGAGCTCACGGTGGATGTCCTGGGTGCCGCAGATGAAGCGCACCGACGACATCCCATACCCGCGGTGCTTGAGGCCCTCGTGGGCCGCGGCAATCACCTCGGGGTGGCTCGACAGGCCGAGGTAGTTGTTCGCGCACAGGTTGATGACCGAAGCGGGTTTCGCGCCCGAGGGAAACTCGACCTCGATGTCCGCGTCCTGCAGGGAGTGGATGAAGCGCTCCTCCTTGAACAGGCCGGCATCGCGGATCCCGGCGAGCTCACGGTGGTACCAGTCACGAGCCGCTTGCGAAAAAGCCATTGTCACCTCCTCGTGGCGACCGCACGCCGGGCCGCCGTGTCACGACCGTCCGCGAGCCGGCGAGGCGCGCCGGCTGTCCGCGGGATCATTCAGCTCGGCTTGAATCTCCTCACCACGGCGCAGATGCTGGTGACGGTGTCGAAGGCGTCCGCGGAGGCGTCGGCGTCCGGGATCTGAATCTGGTACTTCTTCTCCAGGAAGCGCTTGAGCGACACCATTGAGAACGAGTCGACGATGCCACCGCTGATCAGCGGGGTGTCGACCGTCAGCTCGCGGTCGTCATCCTCCTCCAGGTACTCCTTGGTCACATACGCCAGAACGTTTTGCTCCATCTCGTCCATCGTGTCCCCCATCAGTTCCCGTCCTCTCGGATCGTTCATTCGTCCATCATCGTCGATATGTCGCCGACCGGCTCTCCGAACTCCTGCGCCCGCAGCACCCGCCGCATGATCTTGCCGCTGCGGGTCTTGGGCAGGCTCGCGACGAACTCGATCTGCTGCGGCATGGCCAGGGGCGACAGCCGCTTGCGGATGAAGTTCATGATCTCCAGCTCGAGATCCTCGTTGACATCGTGCCCGGCCTTGAGGGTCACGAAGGCCTTCACCACCTCCATGTTGGTCGGGTCGGGCGTTGCCACCGCCGCCGACTCGGCGACCGCAGGGTGCTCGAGCAGCGCGCTCTCGATCTCGAACGGCCCGACCAGGTGTCCGCCGGTGTTGATAACGTCGTCATCCCGGCCGACGAACCAGAAGTAGCCGTCGCCGTCCTTGCTCGCGCGGTCGCCGGTCAGGTACCAGCCGTTCTTGAACTTGTTGGCGTAGCCAACGGGGTTGTTCCAGTAGCCGCGGATCAGCGACGGCCACGGCGGCTTGATGCCGATGAGCCCGACCGCGCCGGGCGTGTCGAGCGGCTCGCTTGTCTTGAGGTCGACGATCGCCGCGGTGATGCCGGGGAAGGGCTTGCCCATCGATCCCGGCTTGATCGGCAACCCGGGCACGTTGGTGACCACGATGCAGCCGGTCTCGGTCTGCCAGTAGGTGTCGTGGAACGGCAGCCCGAAGGCCTCCTTGGACCACAGCACGGCCTCGGCGTTGAGGGGCTCGCCGACGCTCGCCAGGTGACGCAGCGCGCTCAGGTCGTAGTTGCGGACCAGCTCGGTGCCCTCGCGCATCAGGAGGCGGATCGCTGTCGGCGCCGAGTACCACACCGTGACCCGGTACTTCTGCAGGAACGCGTACCAGCGGGGGGCGCTGAAGCCCGCGTCGAGCACCGCCTGGGTGGCTCCGTTGGCCCACGGCCCGATGATCCCGTACGAGGTGCCGGTCACCCAACCGGGGTCGGCGTTGCACCAGTAGATGTCGTCCGGCTGCAGGTCGAGGACCCACCTGGTCGTCAGGTACTGCGCGATCAGCGAGTAGTGGACATGCTGGGCGCCCTTGGGCTGGCCGGTCGTGCCCGAGGTGTAGTGGAGCACCGACGGCGTCTCGGCGGTCGAGGGAAAAACCTCGAAGGTCTCGACCCGCGGCCCGCCCTCGAGGTCGAACGCCACTTCCCCGTCCCTCAGCTGGGCGCCCTCGCTGTCGACGACTACGACGTGGCACAGGCCGGGCAGCTGCTCGCGCGTTCGGCGGACCACCGGCAGGTGCTTGCGCTGGGTGATGACCACCGAGGTCGCCGCGTCCTTGAGGCGCGTCGCGAGCGAGTCTTCGCGGAACGCCGAGAACAGGGGCTGGACGATCCCACCCATCTTGAGGACGCCGAGGAAGCCGATGTAGAGCTCGGGCACGCGGTCCATGAACAGGCACACGCGCTCGCCCGGCTGCACCCCCAGCCGCACCAGGAAGGCGGCGATGGTGTTCGACAGCACCCTGAGGTCGTCAAAAGTGAAGCGCTTCTCGCGGCCCTGGTGGTCCTCCCACAGCAGCGCCAGCTTGCCGCCGTGGCCCAGATTGCAGATCCGGTCGCTGCAGTGGTAGCCGATGTTGATGACGTCGCCGGCGCGGTAGCCGAGCTCGCGCTCCGCGATCGACCAGTCGAAGCCCTGCAGCCGCTCTTCGTAGCTCCCGATGTTGCTCACCCTGCCAGTCCTCCTCGCCCCAGGGCCGCCGCTCACGCCTCCAGGACGACGTTCGCGGTCGCCAACGTGTCGGTGTGTGACAGCGCGACGTAGACCGAACGCACACCACGCCCCTCGGCGAGCTCGCGCAAACGACCGTGCAGCACGAGCGAGGGGCGCCCTGCCTCGTCGCTGCGGATCTCCGCCTGCTGCCACAGGAAACCCTCGCTCCGGTCCACGGCGAGGGCCTTGAAGACCGCCTCCTTGGCTGCGAGGCGCGCCGACAGGTGCCGCGCCGGATAGCGCTTGCCCTCGCAGTACGCGATCTCGTCCGGGGTGAACAGCTGCTCGAGGAAACCCCGGCCCTCGCTCTCGAGCTGGCGCGTGACCCGCCCCACGTCGACCAGATCACAGCCGATCCCCAGGATCACGTCAGGTCTCCCCCACCCCGGCCGAACGGCTCGAGACGCCGCCCCAGGTCACTGGAAACACGCCGGGGTGAGAGGGGCTCGCAGGTCGTCAAACGCACGTGCGGAGTCTACCATCGACTGCAGCCTCGAAACCCGGTCTCGCGGCCAACGGTGGAGCGGTGTTGAGGCCGCTCACCAGTCTCCGATCGTGGCGATGAGCCGCGTCCACAGGTCGCCGCCGCCAAGCCCGTTGGTCATGATGACGAGCCCGGATCCCCGGTCGAGGGAGAACTGGCTGAAGCAGCGGAAGCCGGTCCGGTTGGCCCCGCTGTGGTGGAAGATGTCGCCGCCGGCGGTGGCGTTCAGCGACCAGCCGAGCCCCCACTGCACGGAGCGTCCCTGGCCGGAGAAGGGCCGCTCGATCGGGTCCCGCGCGTCCAGGGCGACCTGGGGCCGGAGCATCTCGCGCGCCGAGGCCTCGGAGAGGACCTTCGAACGGCCGCGCGCAGCGTTCATGACCTCGACGATGATCCGGGCGTACTCCTCGGCGGTGGTGTAGAGCGTGTAGGCCGCGTTCGGATGGGTGTACTTCGACCTGGCGAGGGAGCTCCCGTCCTCGCCGTGGCCGCTGGCGAGCGCACCCTCGACGTCCGGGCTCCAGGCGAAGCTCGAGAGCTTCAGTCCCAGGGGATCGAAGAGCGCCGCCCGGGCGAGCAGGTCGAGCGGCCGGCCCGTGATCTCCTCGACGACGCGCTGCAGGTAGAAGACCCCTTCCCCGGAGTAGCCGAAGCGCGTCCCAGGCTCGAACAGCAGGGGGAGCGGGCCCTCGCGTTCCTCCTCCCCCGGACGCCAGTTGGGGAAGCCGGTGGTGTGCGAGAGCGCCATCCGGGCGGTGACGCGCCGGCGGCCCGGCTGGTCCGGCACCAAGGGCTCACTCGAGTACTCGACCAGCGGCCGATCGAGGCCGAGCCGGCCCTCGTCGGCGAGCTGCAGCGCGAGGATCGCGAACACCGGCTTGCTCATCGAGGCGGCCTCGAACAGCGTGTCGGCCGCGACCGGTGTCTTCGTTGCGGCATCGCTGACGCCGTACGCCTTCAACCACGCCACCCGGCCTTCAGAAATGATGGCAACCGCCACGCCCGGAACGTGGTGCTCCTCCATCAGGCTCGGAACGAGCCGGTCGATCGTCGCGATGACCTCCTCGCGGGCGGGCGGCGCCGCGCGCCACGCCGGAGCGACCTGGGCGAGGGCGATCCTCGCAGCGCGCCGCACATCCTCGTCGCGGTCGTGCAGCGCCTCGGTGAGCGGCGGGACCGCACCGCCCGCCGCTTGCCCGATCGCGCCGAGAGCGATCGCCGCGCTCGCGCGGACCGGCGCGGCCGTGTCAACGAGCGCGCGCACGAGCGCCGGCGCGGCGGCAGCGGCGGACGGGCCGAGCTGCCCGAGGGCGATCGCGGCCGACCAGCGCACGTTCTCGCGGCCGTCGGCCAACGCTTGCGAGAGCGCCGGCACGCTGGCCGCGCCGATCCGCTCCAGCGCGACGGCGGCCGCGCCGGCCAGATAAGGATCGTCGTCGGCGAAGGCTGCGATCAAAGACCCGACTGCAGAGGCTGCGCTCGGGCCGATTCGCCCGAGCGCCTCGGCCGCGCTCTCGCGCACCAGGGGCTCGGGATCGCCCAGCGCGGCGGTCAGCACCGGCAGCGCGGACGCCGCCTCCGGGCCGATCAGGCCCAGCGAGCGCGCTGCGCCCTGCCGGACCCGCGCCCGATCGGCAGCGCACGCCTGCTCCAGGGCGGGCACGGCCGCGGCCTCGCACCTGCCGAGCGTGGTCGAGGCTTCCCAGCGGGCGGCTTCGTCGCCCGCGCCCAGCCGCGCGACGAGGTCGGCGACGGTCGCCGGGTCGCACGCCGCGGCGGCGGACAGCGAGCCGATGACCAGCAACGCCACGAGACCGAGGACCCGCCCGAGAACCCGATCGAAACGCCTCATGGACTCACCGCCGGATCTTCGTGCAGACGGCCTGCTCGCGGAACGCCTCCTCGAAGGCGAACACGATCGGCAGGCCGCCGGTGTGAAGGAAGACGGCCGGCACTGCCGGGTCGAGGACTCGGCGGTGCGCGAGGTCGAGCAGGCCGCTCATGGATTTCCCGGTGTAGACCGGGTCGAGGACGAGGCCCTCTACCCGCGCCGCAGTACGGATCGCGTTCTGCCCCGCTGGAGTCGGGACACCGTACTCGCCCACGTAGGCGTCGTAGCACTCGATGTCGGCCGCGGACATCGGCGTCTCGATGCCGAGCAGCTGTGCGCTGTCGCGCACCAGCTCGACCGTGCGCTCCACGATCTCTCGGGCCGTGCGGGACACGCTGATCCCGACCACCCGCGCCTGGGGCAGGAACAGTCTCGCGCCGAGTTTGAGCCCGGCGAAGGTGCCGCAGGAGCCGACCGCGGTGACGATCTGCACCGGCCCGTCACCGATCTGCCCGGCCAGCTCGCGCGCCGCCCGCACGTAGCCCAGGGCCCCCGCCCCGGTGCTCCCGCCGAGCGGAACGGCGAGGGGCCGGTGGCCGGCGGCTCGCAGCTCCTGCACCCAGTCGGCCATGGCCGCGGCGAGGGAGTCGTTGTCGTCGTCGTCGACCAGGTAGCGGATCTCGGCGCCGTACAAGACGTCGAGGAGCAGGTTACCGTCGAACCGGGTGAAGTCCGGGCCACCGAGGATCAGCTTCACACCGAGCCCGAGCCGGCGCGCCGCGGCGGCGGTCATGACCGCGTGGTTCGACTGGGTGCCCCCGATCGTGACCAGGAGGTCGCAGCCCTGGCGCACGACGCTGGCGAGGTCGTACTCGAGCTTGCGGGCCTTGTTGCCGCCGACGGCGAGCCCGGTCATGTCGTCGCGCTTGATCATCAACCGCGCAAGACCGGCATGCTCCGCGAGGCGCGGCGCCTCCACGATGGGCGTGGGCAGGTTCGCCAACCGCACTCGCTCGATTGCATCGAGCCGCTGGCCGGGGTCCGTCATGTCATCCCGATTATGCATGAAGTCACGGGCCATGGCGGCAGGGCGCTCCGTCGTGGCCCCGGAGGCCGCGCACCTTCGCCGTGGCAGCCCCCCGCGCTGACGCCCGCTGCCGCCGCGCTGGTCCGCGCGAAGTGGTCGACGCCGTCGATCGCCTCGTGGTGGGCGCAGGTCGTGCAATCGACGGCTGAGCGTGGCATCCTCGATCCGTGAAAGACCTCACCGCCACGGGGTTGGCGGCGGGAGCGCAATCATCGCGCGAGACGGGGGGTCAGATCGGCATGCCAGGGAAGCACATGGTGGCAGTCGTTCGCGAGCGTCTCTCCAAGACCCCCGAGCGCATCGCGTTGCGGGGGCGCCGGAATGGAGACTGGTGGGAGCTGACCCGAGCCGAGGTCGACCGCACGGTGCGGGCGGCCGCTGCCGGCCTCATCGAGCTGGGTGTGGCAGAAGGGGCGCGGGTCGGCATCATTGCCGCCAACCGACCGGAGTGGACCCTTGCCGACCTGGCCATCCAGTCGGTCCGCGCCGTGCCCGTGCCGATCTATCCGACCCTTACCGTTTCGCAGGCCGCCTACATCGCGCGCGACGCCGAGGTGGGTCTGCTCTTCGTCGACGGCGGCCGGTGCCTGCAGACGGCGCGCGAGATCGCGGCCGAGCACCGCCCGGTGACGGTGGTCTGCTTCGACGAGTCGGCCGCACTGGACACAGCAGCGTCGGAGCTGAGCTTCTCGGCACTCGTGGAGCGCGGCCGGTGCTCGCTGCGGTCGGCGGAGGTCGACCAGCGGCTCGAGCGGGTAACGCCCGAAGACGTGCTGACGCTGATCTACACCTCGGGCACAACCGGGGAGCCCAAGGGGGTGATGCTGACCCAGGCCAACCTGATGGCAGCGATGGAGATCCACGACGAGCGCCTGCCCGAGATCACCGACGCCGACACCTCCCTGTGCTTCCTGCCGTTGAGCCACGTCTTCGAGCGCTGCTGGACCACCTACTGCGTCTCGCGCGGCCTCGCGGTGAGCTACCTCGACGACCCCACCCAGGTGATCGAGGTCCTGCAGCAGGTGCGGCCGACCTGTCTGTGCACGGTGCCCCGGCTGCTCGAGAAGGTCCACTCGGCGGTCCACGACCGCATGGGCTCGGTGAGCGCTCTGCGGCGCGGGCTCTTCGACTGGGCCGTGCGGGTCGGCCGCGAGGTGGCGGCACGGCGCAACGAAGGGCGCAAGCTGTCGCCGGCTCTGGCCCTCCAGCATGCCGTCGCCAACCGGCTCGTCCTGGCGAAAATCCGCAGCATCCTGGGCGGACGCCTGCGCCTCGTTCCCTGCGCCGGTGCGCCGCTGGGCCGCGAGGTCGAGGAGTTCTTCCACGCGGTGGGGGTCCACATCGCCCACGGCTACGGCCTCACCGAGACGACGGCGACCGTGTCCTTCCACGACCGGGTCGGCTACCGCCTCGGCACGGTGGGCCGGCCGATGCCTCGAGTGCAGGTGTCGATCGGCGCCGGCGACGAGATCCTGGTCAAGGGACCGACCGTGATGGCGGGCTACTACCGCAAGCCGGAGGCGACCGCCGAGGTGTTCCGCGACGGCTGGTTCTGCACCGGCGACGCCGGCGCCATCGACGAGGCCGGCTGCATCATCATCACCGGCCGCGTCAAGGACCTCATCAAGACCTCCACCGGCAAGTACATCGCACCGCAGGCCATCGAGGCCATGCTCACCACCAGGCCACCGATCGAGCAGGCGGCGGTCGTCGGCGACCTGCGCAAGTATGTGGTGGCGTTGATCGTGCCGTCGTTCCCGGCGCTCGAGGCCGAGGCCCGGCGCCTGGGCCTCGAGTGGTCGTCACCGGCGGAGCTGGTCGGCCGGCCCGAGATGGTGGCGCTGGTTCAGACCCGGGTGGACGAGGTCAACCGCGAGCTGGCCAACTTCGAGCAGGTGAAGCGCTTCGCCCTGCTCGCCGCGCCGTTCGTGGTCGAGGCGGGCGAGTTGACGCCGACGCTCAAGATTCGGCGCGCCGCCATCACCGCCCGCCACGCGGACGTGATCGCCTCCCTGTACCGCGACTGATCCGGCGCGCCGCGCTCGAGCGACGCCGCCAAAGTGAGGAGGATGCGCGCAGCGCATCCTTCTCGGCGCGCGTGGGGCGCAGGCCAGCCAGCGACCGCGACGCCTCACGCACACCCAGAAGCCTGCGACCCGCGTGCGCCGAGGGGCCTATGCCCTACACGCTCCTAGAAGAGTTCGATCGTCGCCGGCGGCCGGCGGCTGATGTCGAAGGCGGCCTTCGAGGCGCCTGCTCGCTCGCAGATCCTCTCACCGATGCCGACGAGGATGCCGAAGTCGAGGGCCAGGGGCCGGGCCGTCCGCACGTCGTCGCTCTCGACGATCTTGATCGCGGACGGGTAGCCGCCGCGGCCGGAGTCGAACACCTCGTAGAGGATCCTCGGCAGCCCGGACTCGGCACTCAGCGCCTCGTAGAGCGTGGTCGACTGGGCGTGGTCCACCGCCGGCCCCTTGACCCACAGGATCGGCGCATAGAGCTTGCTCCGCTGCGCGCCCACCGTGGGGTCGATCCACATCGCCCTGGTCTTCATCTCGAAGCAGGCGGCGTCGGCCCCGACCACGCCACGTGCGCACCGGCTCAGCTCCGGCCGCTTCTCCATCTCGGGGTCGAGGCAGGTCGCAAAGTACTGGAACGGGGTGCGGACCCCGGTCGCCTCGTCGTAGCGGAACGGCGCGCCCCACGTGCGCTCAAGGTGCTCGCACACCATCGACTCCACGACATCGGTGGCCACCTTCGAGACGCGCAGCTTGCCGGCGCTGAAGGCCCCACCCACCCGGAGCAGCTGCGCCGGGCCCGGGCACGGGATCTTCATCGCGAACTCCCGCGGCATGCCGAGCTCCGCGCCCACTCGGCGGACATGGGGCTTATAGAGGGCCGAGAACGGCTCCAGCTTCTTCATGCTGTAGGGCAGGTTCACGTTGTGCTGGATCTGCCGGTTCTGGTCCGTCATGTCGATGTCGGGACGGATCGTGCCGTCCGCGATCCAGTCTGCCTGAAGTCCGGCGATGTGCTTGTTCGAGGTCAGCGTGTACAGGGTCCGGAACATCTCGCGCTTCGCGGTTCCGTCCTCGACGCCTTCGAACCACGGGATGACCAGCTCCGCCGTGTGGATCACCGTGAAGTTCGGGAAGTCCCTGAAGATCTCGGCGGTCACCTCCCACTCCTCGCGGCCGCCGATCAGGCGCCGCAACCCATCGTCGATGAAGAAGGGGTAGAGCCGGTCGCCGAGGACCTCCTTCAGGAGGAAGGCAACGGCCGTGCTGTCGACGCCGCCGGAGGCGGAGAGCGCGACCTTCTCGGCCTGGCCGACCACCGCATCGACCCACGCGCGGGCTCCTTCCAGGTAGCTCTTCACGTCGAAGTCTGCCAGCGCGGCAGGCATCGCGTGGTCGTAGCGATGAACCGTCAAGTCCGCCATGTCCTCACCTCCTCCAGTGATCGGGGCGCCTGCTCGGCCCGCATCATAGCCGAGCTGCGCCGCGCAACACGCGGCGCCGAGCCGTCTGTGGAGTGCTACGTCACCGCCTCGCGGCTCGAGTCGCGAGGTGACGACGCGATGCGTGGATCCCGCGCTCGGGGAAGCGCGCCGCCTCGAGCGAGGCGATGGGACTGTCGCGCGGAGTGAGTCCGGGATGCTTCCCCCGGCTGACATAGCGCGCCCACTCGTGGTATGGTCAGAGCAGGCAGAGACGTTGTGACGAGCGACACGACCACTCCCAGGGACAGATTCTGAAATGGCTGGCGGAGTCGCTCTCGAAGCGTCACCCCGCACTCCATCCCCCTCCAATGTCCTCCTCCTCTACGGTGTCCACCCTGACTGGGAGCCGCACGAGCAAGACCGGGTCGTCCGCGAGACCCGACGGCTCGGAGGCGCCATCCGCCGCCGCGGACACCGGGTCAGGCTCCTCGAGATCCAGGGCAACCACCTGGTCGACGCCCTTGCTCCCTTCGACCCCGCCGAGGCCGTGGTCTTCAACTGTTTCGAGGGCCTCCCCGGTCTGGAGGGGGGCGAGGCCGAGATCGTCGACGTCCTCGAACGGCTCGGATTCGCTTACACCGGCGCCACTCCCGAGACCATCCGACTCAGCTACGACAAGCCGCGGGTCCGCTCGCTGCTCGAGGAGAACGGGGTGCCGGTGCCGTGCTGGGCGCAGTTCGACGAGCCCGGACAGCACCACTGGGACCTCTTCCCGGCCATCGTCAAGCCGGCCTGGGAGCACTGCAGCATCGGCGTCGACCGCTGGGCGGTGGTGCTCGATCCGGACGAGCTCGCGCGACGGGTCGCCCACGTGATCGCCGGCTACGGCCAGCCGGCCCTGGTTGAGGACTTCATCGACGGGCGGGAGTTCCACGTCCCGCTCTGGGGCAACGACACGGTGGAGATGCTGCCGCCGGTCGAGATGGACTTCTCGGCGTTCGGCGACGTTCGCGACCGCCTCTGCTCCTACGAGTCCAAGTTCAGCCCGGACTCGACGTCCTACCGCCGGATCCGGAGCCGAATCCCCGCACGCCTGACCGCCGACGAGCAGGACGCCCTCGAGACAGCGTGCCGCCTCGCGTACCGTCTGGTGGGGTGTCGCGACTACGGTCGCATCGACGTCCGCCAGCGCGACGGTCGCATGTACGTGCTCGACGTGAACCCCAACGCCGATCTCTCCGCCGACGCCAGCATCGCACTCGCGGCCAACAAGGCCGGGTTCTGCTACGGCGCGATGGGCAGCCGGCTGTTGGAGTGGGCTCAGAACAGGGCGCCCCACCAGTAGCTGCAGAGAAGGGCCGTGAGCTGGGCCACCAGGTAGTGGCGGTCGCAGTCCTTCGCGACCCGGATGCCGGTGGCGCTGGCGACGGTCTGATAGTCGCGGAAGAACGTCCTCAAGTCACTGCGGTCGCGCGCGCCGTTGCCCTGGGCCCAGTGGATGATGCTGTCCAGGATGCGCTCGCGGTACTCCTCGATCAGCTCCGCCAGGTAGGGTCCGTCCGTGATCCCGTGGTCGCCGGGGCTGGCGAGACGCGCCACCTCGGCCAGGTCGTTGGCCATGCCCTCGGCGGTGTCATCCGATCCCCGCTCGCAGAGCCGCAGCCAGGCCTCGGACACCTGCCAGCGCGGCAGCCTGCCATCGGCGCGAGCCAGGAGAATCGCGAAGAACTGGTCGGTCTCACCCGAGCCCGGCGCCGCGTTGACGTTCCAACCCTTGCGGATCAGGGTCTGCTCGGACCACAGCCGGAAGACCGAGCTCTTGTCCTTCGGGTCGACGATGATGAACCGGTGCCGGCGCCTGAGGTAGCCGATCACGGCCACCCAGTGCTCGAAGTGGCCGACCAGCATGATCGCGGGGTTGCCCGCGGTGAGGTGGCGGCGCAGCCGGGTGGCGAATCCCCGGCCCTGGCGTCGCTCCTCGACCAGCAGGAACTCCGAGATAACTCCGTAGGCGCTGGCCGCCCGCCGCAGGCCCTGCTCGTCGATCCCGTGGGCGAAGACCCGCATCGGCCGCCCGGCAGCCTTGGCCAGCTGCCGCTGGGTTGCCGTCGTGCCGAGAACGAAGAGGCAGGCGGACAGGCTGCAGGGGCCGCAGTGGGCGGGCAGCTGCAGCTGGCTCACAGGTGCGAAGAGCTCCCTGTCGCTCATGGTGTAGCGTCGCCGACCCTCCCTGGCCGACCCGGCGATCCGGCAGTCTACCAGAGTAGGGCTCGGACCGACACCGGCGGCGTTTCCGGACCGCCGCGCCCTGACAGAATCTGCCATAAGTGTTTGTCCTGGAATGACATCAGAACAGCAGGGCGCTTCCGGCCACGGCCACCACGGCGCCGAGCACGGCCATCCGCGACACCTTCTCGCCGAGCAGCAGCACCGACGCCGGAATGATCAGCACCGGCACCAGCGCCATCAGGGTCGCGGCGACCCCGGCGAAGGCGTACTTGATCGCCACCAGGGACATTGACACCCCGAGGAACGGCCCGAAGAACGCGCCGATGCCGGTTGACACCATGGCCGGCCGGTCGGTGAGGGCGGTGCGGACGCGCGGCCACCAGCCGATCGCCGTGTACACGATCGACATGCCGACGATTGCGGCCAGCACCCGGATCTGAGTGGCGGCGAACGCGTCATAGGAGCCCATCCCGACCTTCGACAGGACGAGACCGAGCGCCTGCCCGACCGCGCCGCCGAGCCCGAGCAGGATGCCGTCGAGCGGTAGGCGCCGCAGCTGCCCCGCGGCATCCGGCCGGCGCTCCATCACCACCGAGGCGACCCCAGCCACGGTGAGGACCATGCCGAGCAGCTGCTTTGCCGACAGCACCTCGCCCATGATCAGCAGGCCGAAGAGGGTCGTGATCGGCGGCACCGTGGCCATCAGCAGCATCGACACCCTCGCACCAAGCCGCACGAACGCCCGGAACAGGCACAGGTCGCCCAGCGTGAAGCCGACCAGCCCCGACAGCGACAGCCACAGCCAGGCGTGCGCCGAGGCGTCGACGGGAAAGGCCATGCCGCGCACCAGCCAGGAGTAGACGGACAGCAGCACGGCCGCCGGCACGAGGCGGATCAGATTCAGGGCCACTGACCCGACCCGCCGGGCCGCCGCCTCGAAGGCGAGGGCGCTGGCCGTCCAGCAGCAGGCAGTTGCGAGCGCGGCGAGCTCACCGGCGTGGGGAAAGGGCGCTTCCACGAGCGCGAGATTCTACCTCGGCTCAGCGGCGCTGGAGCGAGCCGGCCCACCAGAGGGCTGGTACACTCGCCGGTCAGGTGGATTGTGAGCCCGGGGAAGGAGGCGACACCGTGTCACGCGCCCTTCGAACAGCCATCCTCGTGTCGATCGCGGTTGCTGGGTCCTTGCCACTCTCCACGAGCGCCATCGTGGCCGCACCGGCCGGCGTGGCGCCGCCGCCGGGGAGCATCTCGGTGGACTCCCAGCAGACAGTGACGCCGGAGCCGTCCCGCGAGGCCGAGATGCCACTCGGCCCGGAGGCCGCTCCGCCCGTGCCCAGCGATGCCCTCGTGGCGGGTTGGCCCGTCAACCTCAACGCCCCGGGAGCGGGCTTCCCCTACACGCCCACCCTGTTCGACGTCGATCACGACGGCGCCGCCGAGGTCTTCCTCACCGGCGGCGACACCTTCGGCCTGCGCGGCGACGGCAACTTCCTGCCCGGCTGGCCGACCACCGAGCACCAGTACATGGGCTACGGCACGAACGACCAGAAGCCCGGCCCCTCGGCCGCGGACGTCGACGGCGACGGCGACGTCGAGATCATGTGGTCGGAGCGCGACTGGTACGCAGGCAGCGCCCACATGTGGTGCTTCAACGGCAGGAACGCCAACGGCAGCAACATGCCCGGCTTCCCCCAGGAGGCGCCGGACGATTTCTCCAACGCGCTCGACGTGCCCTTCGTCCTGGGGGACGTCGACCACGACGGCGACCTCGAGGCGTGGGGGCCCCACTCGCTGGGCAATGCCTTCATCCACTACCGCATCTCGGCCTTCGATCACCTCGGCACGCGGCTCTTCACCCGCGACCTCGACGTCGACGAGAACACGCTGTCGCTCTACTTCGGCGATCTCGACGGTAACGGGACCCGCGAGATGTTCGCCGCGACGTTGCTCGGCTCGACTGTGAACCTGCGCGCGTTCGATGCCGACGGCAACGACCTCCCCGGCTATCCGCGCGTGCTGTACACACTGGCCGGGGAGTACCTGCCCTTCGGGCCTCCGGTCGTGGCGGACCTGGACGGCGACGGCGACCTGGAGCTCCTCATCGGGACCTGGAGCGGCGGCGCCGCGCGGGTCAGGGCCTTCCACCACGACGCCGGCACCTACGCGGGCTTCCCGATCGAGATGGGCAACGGCCTCCAGCTCTTCTACGTCGGCCTCGGCGACCTCACGGGCGACGGGGCGCCGGAGCTCATCGTCACGGGCAAGGTCCTGAGCTCCGACTACCGGGTCTTTGCGTTCGATATTGCCACCGGCGCGAGCCTGGCGGGCTGGCCCTACGCACTGCCCTACTGGCCCGAAGGCTTCCCGACCGTCGCCGACGTCGACGATGACGGCTACCAGGAGGTGTGCATCTCGACCGATGGCGGCGACGTGCGGGCGATCTCCCGCACCGGCCAGCTCCTCGCAGGCTATCCCCTCACGATGAGCGCCCCCGCGATCTCCGGCGTCGCCGCGGGCGACATCGACGGAGACGGGCTCTATGAGCTGGTCGCCGCGACCTGGAACGGCTTCGTCTACGCCTGGGACACTCCCGGCCAGGCGCTGCCCGGCCGCGCCGACTGGCCCATGCGCAACGTCAACGCCCGTAACACCGGGGTCTTCGGCGACCCCGGCGCCAACGAGATCTTCTGGGACGGCTTCGAGAGCGGCGACACCAGCATGTGGTCCCTCGCAGTGCCCTGAGCCGTCGCGTCCTCGCGCGGCGGCTCAGCCTGGCCCGCCCTTGCGCAGCTTCCGCTCCGCCTCGCGCCGGCGGCGCCGGCGGTCGCGGCCGGTCGTGCCCACGGGGGGCGGGCTCACCGACGGCGGCCACGACGCCGGGTCCTGGTTGTAGTACCAGGCGAGGACGTCATAGAGCTCGGGATGATGGGTCTTGAGGAACGCCCCGCGTTCGAAGAACGACTCGGTGGCCACGGCGAAGAACTCCGCCTCGTCCTCAGCGCCGTAGGAGTCGAGCGCCTTGACCCGGCGGCCGGCCTCGACCTCGCGGTCGAGAGCCTCGTAGGCCGCGAGGAAGGCGTCCATCCGGCGCACCGCCTCCTCGCGGCCTCCCTCGAAGCCTGACGGATTCTCGGTCAGCACGTCGATCAGGTCGACTTGGTGGGCCATCTCGTGGAGCACGAGGTTGCGGCCGGATAGCACCCGCGCGTCGGCGGCCAGCTCCTGCCACGACAGCACGACCAGACCGCGCTCCCAGGCCTCGCCCTCGCGCTCGTCGATCTCCTCGGTGACGACGCCGGCCTCGTCCTCCCAGACGTCGGGCGCCCGGTAGCCGGTCGGGTAGACCAGGATCGAGCGCACGTGGTCGAAGGCGTCCACCGAGCGCCCGAGGGTCAGCACGCAGGCCTGGGCGGCGATGACCGCCCGTTTCGCGTCGTCGAGGCTCACCCCACCGCACGGCTCCCAGTCGCGCTCGGCCATGAACAGGCGCAGGTCGTCCATCAGTCGCGGCTTCGCCGCGGCCGGAACTGCGCGCCACAGCGCGACGTCCAGATCGAGCCGGACCCGCCACTCGTCGGGGAAGGGTGCAGCCAGGATCTTCGCCCGCCGCCGCTTGCGCCACCACCCGAACATCGCTCCTCCGGACCCCATGCTACGCGAGACCGGCGCGGGACCTCCACCGCCTGGCTGCCGCGCTGCGGAATGCGACGACGCACTCCATCGTCAGCGCGACAACCCCAGGTGGGGAAGCAGCCCACGAGGTGCCGGCCCCTCTCGAGGAGCGGATCCCGAAGCTACTCGACGCTCAGCGACTGCAGCTCGACCGGGATCGGCGGGTTGTAGGTCAGGTCGTCGAAGACCGCCACGCCGCCGGTGAAGCTCAGCCGGCAGGACGCCTCAGTCCGCCCGCTGCGGCGGGATGGTGATCGGATCGCCGTCCCGGTTCACCCGGAAGGCCCTGACGTAAAGAAGCCCGGTCGCTCGCACCTCGAGCCGCTTATCCCTTCCGCCATGGTTCGGGTTGATGACTGGGATGATGCTGTTGGTCTGGACCAGCTCGCCGCCCCGCACGGTGAGCGTGGTCTGCCCTTCGGACGCTCCGGTGGCGCCGTCGTAGAGCTCGACGGTGAGGGTGACGGTGGCCGACCCCGGGTTGAAGGCGGCGATGTGACTCCGCTCCCGGCCACCCTGGTCGTTGACCTCGCGCAGGCCGAGCAGGTGGTAGGTCGCGCCGGCCTGGATCAGCTCGCCCGGCAGCATGCCCGGGATGTCCTGGCCGGCGGTACCCACAACCTGGCCCTGCTGGTTGCGGTAGATGGCGAACTCACGGCCGGTGGCAGCGATCAGGGTGCCGTTCAGCGACGTGAGGCGCAGCGTGCCGACCCCCTGGAGCCCGAACAGATCGCCCACGATGTCCTCGTAGCCCATGGTTCGACCGGCGGGGATGGTGAAGGTCGCGCTCTGGTTCACGCCCGGCGTCCCACGCGCGAAGAAGTCGGCGCGGACCGAGGCCGGCCCGGGGCTGAAGTTGGTGACGCTGGCCGAGCCGCTGAACTCGTTGAGCCCCTGGATCGGGCCCAGCTCGAGCAGAGTGACGGCCGGCGCGCCGCCGGTGGCCGGGAGGATCGTGGTCGGGTCGTTGGTCCCGGTGTAGGCGATGTTGCCGTCGAGGATGCTGGCGTAGGCCAGCGCCTTGCCCGAGGTCACCGCCACCGCGATCACGATGTCATCGGTCGGCGGGATGTGGAAGACGTTGAAGATGTTGTTGAGCTGCCGGCTGTCGCCCCGGTCGAGGGTAAATGTCTGGCCCGCCGCCAGCGGCGTGCCGATCCGCTCCTGCAAGGTCACCGTGACCTGGGTGCCGTCCGCCAGCCCCATCAGCCCGACGTTGACCCGGTAGACCTGGGCGTTGACGGTGCTCGCGAGATAGCCCACCTGCCCGGCCGCGAGCGCATCCGCCTCGCGCAGCGCCGGGAAGAACTGGCCGAACTCGCTGCCGTCACTGTTGCGCGCGAAGACCACGCTCTGGGCGAGGAGATCACTGCCGCCGCCCCTCAGCTCGAGCAGCAGGCTGCCGACCGCAGGGGTGCTGCCGCTGAAGCCGAACCAGGCTGCCAGGGGATCGGTCACGCTGAGCTGGGTGTTGGCCGGCAGGGACACCACCTCGGTGCGGGGCGTGCCGCCGAGGTCGGCTCGCGGCGTGTAGGTCACGTCCACCTGGCGGCTCTGACCGCTCGGGTTGAACAGGTCGACACGGGACGTGAAGAAGGCGCCGCTCCCCTGCACCCTGGCCACCGCCGGGATTGCCACCGCCTGGCTGGGCGGGGTGAAGACCTGGTAGAGCCGCCCCTGCACGCTGAAGCCGTTGCCATCGTTGCCCGGGCTGCCGTTGCTCTCCCAGACCACGAGCAGCCGGCCGTTCGGAGCGAGCGCCACCGCCGGGAACTGCTGGGTATTCGTGGTGTAGCTGTTGGCCTGAACATCAGCCGGGTCGAGGGCGACCCCACCCGCGTCGAAGGCCCGGAACTGGACGCTGTATTCGGAGTTGTCGTTGCCGGCCGAGCCGTAGCTCTGCCAGGCGATGCCGTAGAAGCCGTTTGGACCGATGGTCGCCGAGGGATAGCGCTGATCGTCGTTCGTGTAGGTGTTGATCTGGACATCGTTGTCATCGAGGAACTCGCCGCTGGCATCGAGGCGCCGTGCCTGGACCGACAGACGCGAGGTGTCGTTGCCGAAGGTGGCGCCGAAGCTCTCCCAGGCGACAACGGCGCGGCCGTCTGGCGCCATGGCGACCGATGGGTAGCTCTGGGAGCCGGTCGGGTAGGTGTTCGCCGTCCGCTGGGGAGCGTCGGCGATCATGCCCGCAGAGACCAGGTTGTCCGCCGTGAACGAGCGGATCGCGACGTCGTTGCTGGTGCCGGGCTGTCGCCACGCCACCAGGTATGCGAGGTTCCCGTCGCTCGCAATGGCCGGCTCGTCCTGGTCGCCGTCCAGGGTGTCGTTCACCAGGAACTGGTCGAAGAAGCTCCCGGTGCCCGCCCGGAAGCGGCGGCCCTGGATGCTGATGCCAGGATCACCGCCGACGCCTCCCAGGCCGGTCCAGACCACGACGAAGTCGCCGTTGTCCGCCATCGCGACTGCCGGTGCGCCCTGGGTGCCGGTCGTGTGGCCACTGTTCACCAGCAGCTCGGCGCCCACCTTGGCGCCGGCGGCGTTGTAGCGCTGGGCCATGATGTCGAAGTCCGAAGTCCCGTGGTTGCTTTCCCAGACGACCACGAAGGCTCCGCTCGCGTTCCTCGCCACCGCGGGGGCCTTCTGCTCGTTCACGGTCGAGGTGTTGACCTGGAAGTCCGGTCCGACGGCGGCGCCCGCCGCATCGAAAAGCCGAGCCTGGACCGAGCGCGAGGAGTTGTCGTTCCCGCCCGAGCTGTAGCTCTCCCAGACCACGACGAAGTTGCCGGCCGCGTCGGCTGCCACGGCTGGCTGCTGCTGGGCGCTCCCGGTCACCGTGTTGACCTGGAACTGGCCCGTGAGGGGAGCGCTGGCGAGCGCGCTCGCTGGAGCGCCGACCAGGAGGCCAAGCGCCGCGACGGCGAGCCCCGGCGCCGACCGTCGAATCTGGCGAAGGAATGGTGGAGTGTGCGGGGAAATTGACGACTGGCGTGGACGGGACATGCGATGCCTCCTGTCGGTTTCGTGGTCAGAGGTAACGCCCGGGACGTCGCGGCAGTACAGGCTTCATCGACTGCCGGGGTCTCTCGTCTGTAGTGGCATCCCGGGTGGCAATATGAATGCTCTCCGGATTGTACAGCGATCAGGTATCATTTGCAATACTTCCGTAAAGGGACACGTCACCGTCCCGTCGTCGAAGTCGATGTCCCCCGGCACGCTGGCCTCAAGAACCAGCGCGCCGCTGCCCTGTTGGCCCAGCCGGCCGACAACGTCCTCGACCCTCAGGAAACCGGCGGGAGGAGTGGGTGGCGCCGAGGCCGGCGCCGTTGCCGTCGAAGCTCTCGGCGCCGCCGCGGTGGAGGTCGCGACGGGCGAGCGAGGTCACGCCGAACCGAGGACGACCGAGACGACCCGGTTGCGGCCGTCGGCCTTGGCGCGGTACAGGGCCTGGTCGGCGGCGGCGATCAGCTCGTCAAGGGTATGGCCCTCGCGCGGCACCACCGTCGCAATACCGACGCTGACCGTCACCTGGTGGCTTCCTTCCGGGCCCGCATCCGGGAGGTGGAGATCGGCCACCGCGGCGCGCAGCTTCTCGGCAAAACGGCACGCACCTTCCAGATCGGTACTGCAGAGCAGCACGATGAACTCCTCGCCGCCATAGCGGGCCCCGAGGTCGCCGGCGCGCTGGATTCGCTCGGCCAGGACCCGGCCCACCGCCTGCAGGCAGCGGTCCCCTGCGGGGTGACCGCAGACGTCATTGAAGAGCTTGAAGTGATCAAGGTCGAGCAGCGCCACCGTGAGCGATGATCCGCTTCGCACTGCTCGCCGCCACTCGAGCTCGGCGTGCTCGAAGAAGCGCCGCCGGTTGGCGAGGCCCGTCAGCGGATCCTCGCGCGCCAGCCGCTCGAGCTCGGCATTCGCCTCGCCGAGCTCCCGGGTGCGCTGCGCCACCAGCCGCTCGAGCTCGAGGCGGCGGGCCTCGAGCCAGTGCAGTCGTACCCGCACCCCGCCCCAGACCAGCGCGCCCACCCCCGCGAGGCCGGCGAGCCGGAACCACCACGTCTCGAAGAATCTGGCTGCGACGCTGATCTCGACGGCGGCCTCGTCTTCGCTCCAAGCGCCGCCAACCTCTCCGGCGGCGACCCGGAAGCGGTAGCGCCCCGGCCGCAGGCTCGTGTAGTAGGCGGTCCGCCGCTCGCCGACCTCGACCCAGCTGTTGTCGAAGCCTTCGAGGCGGGTGCGGAAGCGGAGGCGGTCGGCGCGGACGAATGAGGGCACCGTGTAGGCGATCTCGAGGCTGCGCCCGCCGGCTGGCACCAGGACCGGCGAGACCGCCGGCGAGACCGCCCTGCCGTCCACCACAAGCCGATCGATGAGGACCGGCGCCCCTGCGCGGTCGAGCATGGGACGGCCGGGGTCTACCAGCGCCAGGCCGGCGCTGGTCACGAAGCACAGCCGGCCGTCGGCGAGGCGACAGCCGGCCGGCTGCACCGTTCCGAGGCAGCGCCGGGAGGGCAGCCCATCGTGCTCGTCGAGGAGCAGCGGGCTCAGGCCGCGCCGCTTCCCGCGCGCCACGGCGTCGAGATCCTCGCGCTCGACGCGGTACACCCCGGCGAGGCTCGAGATCCAGAGCGTGCCCCGGCCGTCGCTCAGGACCTGGGCCACGTGGAGGCTGGGCAGGCCGTCGGCGGCCCGCCAGGAGTCGAGACGCCCGCCCTCCAGCCGGCTGAGCCCGCCGGTGGTGCCGATCCAAATCGTGCCGCCGGGCTCGACCTCGAGGGTAGTGACGTAGTCGCCGGCGAGGCCGTCACGAGAGCTGAAGGTGGTCAGCTCGCGGCCCGCAATCCTGTTCAACCCTGCCGTTCCTCCGGCCCACACGACCCCGTCCGCGCCAACGGCGATGGCGCCGATGTAGCCGTCGGTGAGCCCGTCGGACGGCAGGAAGGACTGAGTCACGGCGCCGTCGGCGAGCTGGAAGAGACCGCGGCCGCGGGTCCCAACCCACAGCCCTCCGGCCTCGTCCTCGGCGAGCGCAATCACCATCGGCTGTACTTCGAAGCCGGGCAGCGGAGCGGCGATCAGCCGTCCACGGGAGAGCCGCATCAACCCGGCCGCTCCGCCGGCCCACACCGTGCCGCTCCGGTCCTGCAGCACGACCGTCATCAGGGGGTCGTCGCCGGGCGGCGCGAACCGCTCCACCGCTCGGCCGCGCCAGGCGAACAGGCCGTCGGTGGCGGCCACCCACAGCGTCCCGTCCGCGCCCCGGGCCACGCCATACGGCGCGCCGGAGATTCCCTCGCTGGCGGTGATCGGCTCGACCGCCGTGTCGGAGATCTGCACCAGGTCGGCTCCGCCCAGCCAGAGGGATCCCTCCCGGTCCTCGAGCAGGACGGCAAGCCCGGTCGCGGCCGCCAGCGCGCTGCCCTCGGGAGGGCATACCACCTCCGGGCCCTCGACGCGGCAGAGGCCCCTGTCGGCGCTACCCAGGAAGACCTGTCCCTGGCGATCCTCGAGCAGGACGGCGAGCTCGGGAACCCTCTCCGCCTCGAGCGGCGCCGCCTTGCCGGCCCGCAGCTTCAGCAGGCGCCGCCCGCCCAGGAGCCACAGGCTGCCTTCGGGACCGGGCTGAAGCCCCGAGAGCCCCCGCACCTGTGCGCCGAGAAGCTCCTCGGCAGGGACGAGGCGGCCGTTCACCACACAGTCGAGCCCGCGGCTGCTCGCGACCCACACCACCCCGCCGTCGTCGACGGCGAGGTCGTGCACCGGCGTGCCGCGCAGCCCGGCGAGCTCGGGCGCCTCAGCGACCCGCGCGCCCACCACTCGGTCGAGCCCGCCCTTGGTGCCGACCCAGAGTGCACCCGCAGGGTCCTCGGCCAGTGCCATCACCACGTCGTGGCTCAGCCCATCGGCAACGGTGAGGAGCTCAAAGCGGTCACCGGACCGGTGCAGCAGCCCGCCCACGGTGCCGATCCACAGGGTGCCGTCACGGCCCTCGTGCAGGACGGTGACGTAGTCGTTGCGGAACGCCGGCACCCTAGCCGAGGAGTAGAGCTCGGCGCGGACGCCGTCCAGCCGGGCGAGGCCGCCGAGGGTCCCAACCCACAGGAAGCCGTCGCGGGTCTGGAGCAAGCAGGTCACGTTCGGGTCCGGAAGCTGCTCGGACCACGATCGGGTTCGGTACTGGCTGAGCATTCGCGCCGGATCAAGGGCGGCTGCCGGCACCGCCACGAGAACCGCCAGCAGCATCGCCCACCAGCCTCGCGGCGGGGGCGGACGCAGAGTCACGCCTCGATGGTAGCAGCCGGCGACCGCACGCACGACGGCACGTACCGTCATTCCGCCGTCACGGCGGCCGTGGGGGGGGTGCTGGCTTCGACGGCACGAACACCGTATCCCCGGACGCACACCCTCACTCCCCGGTCACCTGCGAGCGGGGCTGGTTATGGGTGACGTAGTCCCAGGCGCTGCCGTGGTCGCCGAAGTCCTCACGGACGGTGGCCCACTAGCGCTTGCTCTGGTTCGGTCTCAAGAAATGACGCCCCTCGCTGTCGAGGGGCGTCGTCGTCTTCACAGAAGGGGGCAAAAGCCCCCCCTTGTCACCTGCTTAACGGCCGCGATCGCCTTC
>Ga0209254_10000723_pt1 | contig 28272 bp, 24 predicted proteins | sample FrelakmetDIP11DI_FD_187148 | JGI IMG/M metagenome (GOLD analysis project Ga0209254, IMG submission 187148) | Freshwater lake sediment microbial communities from the University of Notre Dame, USA, for methane emissions studies - DIP11 DI (SPAdes)... | ecosystem: Environmental > Aquatic >... | reverse complement strand
TTGCCTTGCATGTCAGCGTAGGCTTCGAGCCTATTGGGATATTTAAGTCAGTCGGGCGCAAGTTCGGTGTGTGGCAGGACATTGCCTGGTTCCATAAAACCCTGCGCAATGAGCCGCCAACGGAATTGTGAGGTCACAGGGACTGGTTTCAAAGCCGGAATTCCCACTCGTTGCCCTGGCAATTGCTTTTTGCTATAATTTTTCTATAGCCAGGCTGGCATCATCCACCACTGCCAGATTGTAAACGCCAGCCTCAATTTTCAGGCTATCTTTCGGGGGTAATGAATGGAGTGCAGAAGTTGGATAGGAGTGGTTTCATGGAGGGGCTGCTTATGAAAACACAGAGGAAATCAACGGCGCTGCTGTTAATCTCCACATTTTTTATAGCATCCATCCTGGCCTGCAGATTTAGCAGCTTTTTGCCCGGCAGCGAACAGGAAACGGAAGACCAGCTCCCGGCTGGAAACCTGCCTGCCGAAGGAGTGAGCACCCAGGAACTTACCGAAGCCCTGGCATCCGCTCCGGTAGATGACCGCCTGGATGTGCTGGCCGAGCTGGGAAAACCGGACGCCTTTGATATTTCTGTCCTGCAGGTTGAGGGCGGTGAAGTGCGCATGGAATCCTGGCGCTACTACCAGTACGCCACCCGCGTTGATTTTGTGGACGGCGAGGCGGTATGGACAATGGAGATCGAAACGGTACCGGAAGGGACGCTGTTCGCCGCCTGGTACGATCCGCTGGACTTTGAGACGGGTATGACGACCGGTGAAGTATCGGCATTGCTGGCACAAGCCTCACCGGCAGGTACGCTGCCTACCTATATTGACCTGTCTGAAGGGGGTGAAGACCTGCATGGCGGGATGATCCTGGCGGGAGACCAGATCCTGGTCGGATTGGAAAATGACCGGCTGGTGTACGTCGAAACAGTGGCGCTGGCGCCAGAAGGAGATGAGTGATGCGCCGAAAACTGCTCACCCGGCTGGTCACCCTATTCCTTATCCTGGCTTTGCTGGTAAGCGACATTCCGCCGGCCCTTCCTGGCAGCGGGGTTGGCAGAGTAAAGGCCGCATCTCCTTTTTTAAATGCCCTGGTGGGTTTCATCAGGGTAGGGGGCGCCTTGAAAAAGCGCAACGCGGTCTACACCGAGGCTGGCGTCACCGCCAGTGATATCAATGCCTATTATGATGGCTTGATTGAACAGGCTCAAACTGCCCGGCAGGGGATATTTTCAAGGGCGGCATCCGGAGAAAGGCTCACCCTGGCCCGTTCCTATATCCGCATTGAAGCGGCGCTGGTGGCCGAGCGCAAAGCTGCCATCCAGATGATCGAGGCCGAAAAGAACCAGGCCCGCAAGGACTTTGAGCGCACATTGGGTAAATTCATCGCCAATATCCTCATCTCTTCCCCCGGCGGCCAAAAAATCATCAGCCAGGTAAGGGAAGCCATTCGGGGGGCGCGTGAAGCGGCGGTGGCGGTGCAAGCCGCCCTGGAGGGCGGCAAACCGATCGAGGCGCTGGGAGATGCCCTAGCCAGGAAGGTGGGGGATATCCGGGCAGTGCAGGAGCTTGCCAGGGGCCTGGGGTCCGCCGTCGGGCATAAGATTGACCGGGCATTGGGAGGCGCGGGCGGAAGAATTGAGGGCATGATCGGCAGCATGCAGGCCGGCCTGGGAGATGGGATCAACCTGCTGGACAACCTTGACGCTGAAGTGGCCGTGCACGACAACCGGCAAAGACAGCCGGTGTCGCTGGTAGAGGATTCCTCAATGATCAAGGAGGTCTTCACCGTGGACCGCAGCAACCCGGTGGCGGATGTGGTTGCCAGCGCTTTTGCAGGCGGGGCTGCCCTCGGCGGCAGGCTGGAGCCGGGCAATACGCGGGGAACCATGCGCGACCGCATCCGGGACGCCCTGCTGGACGGGCGCATCACCCGCATCCAGAGCATCGCTGCCCGCAGCGGACTGGGATCCACCTACTGCGCGGCCGTCGGCCGCGGAGAATACGAATCCGCCGCCCAGCAGCTCGGCCAAGCGGTGCAGCAGGCCAAAGACCCGGAACAGGCCGCCTACCTGGTGTGCTACGACAACCAGACCGGCAGGCCGGTCTACACCAGGTTGATCGAAGAAAAGGAAGAGCAAACCACGGAAGAGGTGCCATTGGCATCAGGTGATATCCCCGTCGGAACTTATAAGGGAACAGGTGATTGGTTTGCTGAAAAAAGGAAAACTGCTACTGAGAGTATGACAAGTGAAATTATCATTACAGTCAATAAGGACGGATCTGTCACCGGTTCGATGTCAGCACATATGATTGAAATCACTACTCATAATGATGTAGAAAATTGCTCTGCACATTGGGAGCATATTGGGAGCGGAATTTTCAGCGGCCAGCTCACTGGTCCTACCGGTGTCATTGAGAATACAGAAACCTGGACATTGAATGTTTATTCGGATTGCCCTGACCGAGGGACCCCAGGCTCAATAACTTTCCCTCAAATGATTGACGTTGAAGTATCAGGAGATCTCATAACAGGCACTACCCGAAGTGACCCAGACGACCCGGATGGTCTGTGGATGTATACGCTTACCGCCAAAAAGCAGTAGGTAATTTACAAAGGTTTGTACGAAAATGGGATGTTTTGGCAGGGTGATTGATTTTCATAGAACGAGGGATACGTCCGAATTTTTTGAGCAGAATTGAAGATTTCCTTTTCTACAACCTCAAATGACGAAAGCGGTTGAACGATAATAAACAGGATTTATGATGAACAATGACCCGTATAACCTTGACCGGTTCATCGCCGCCCAGGAAGGTATTTTCGGGGATGTATTGAAAGAACTTGAAAATGGCCGGAAGCAAACACACTGGATGTGGTTCATCTTTCCCCAGATCGATGGGCTTGGTTTTAGTTCCACCACGAAGTACTATGCCATTAAAAGCCTGGAGGAAGCCCGCCAGTACCTCAACCATCCCGTCCTGGGGGTAAGGCTGCTGCAGTGTGCCGGGTTAGTCCTGGCAGTTGAGGGCAAATCAGCCAATGAAATTTTTAGCTCCCCTGACGATTTGAAACTCAAATCATCGATGACGCTTTTTGCCAGCGTGACAGGAGCGGATCCGGTGTTTGTCCGTGTACTGGAGAAGTACTTCCATGGAAAGCAGGACGAACGCACCATCGCATTTATAGGCGCCATTCCTTAAAATAGGGTTTCAGACACCAGCCTATACCTCCTCCCCGGCAAAGCTCACCTTCCCAACTGCTATCCAGATGGCAGCCCATCCCCGGTACCTTTCTCGATCCAGGCCGCCGGGCAGGGCAGAGGCGCAGCCCAATCCGCCTGCACCCTGCAGTTAGACTCCCCTGCTTCTCCTGAAGGAATCCGTGATATCATTCAGCATCCAGATACACCCATCCAGAGCCGCAAACCATGACACCTGCCAACGGCGCCCGCAAAGGCGCCCTCCTCATCCTGCTTTCCGCTGTCCTGTGGGGGACTGTCGGCACAATCCAGACCTTATTACCAGCCAGTGTATCCTCCCTCTCGCTGGGGGCAGTACGTCTGGCAATCAGCAGCCTGGCGCTGGTGACGATCGTTATACTGCGGGGCGGGTTCCGCCTCACACCGACCTGGTCCTGGAAGCTGGCTTTTTTAGCTGCTGCCGGGCTGGCCATTTCCCAGCTGGCCTTCCTCAGCGGGATTCGCCTGACCGGGGTGGCGGTGGGTACCATGGTCTCCATGGGCAGCGCCCCCATCTTTTCGGCCTTGTTTGATGCCTTCCTGCAAAAAGAGCAGTTCAGCCGCAGCTGGTACTTCGCCACCCTGCTTTCGGTGAGCGGTATCCTCCTGTTGGCACTGGGGGGCACGGATGAAGTGCAGATCAACCCGCTCGGCATCCTGCTGACCCTGCTGTCCGGCTTCTCCTACACGGTGATGACTCTGGCCAACAAGCGCCTGCTGGCAAGCCACCCGCCCCTCACCGTGCTGGCGGTCGAATCTTCCATCGCCGTGCTGCTGATTTTCCCGCTGTTCTTCACCGCCGACTTTTCCTGGCTGGCCACTCCCATGGGATTGGGGATTGCACTTTACCTCGGCCTGGTCACCAGCGCTTTAACCCACATCATCTTCGCCTACGGGCTGCAGATTGTCTCGGTGCACAATGCTGCCACGCTGACACTGGCCGAACCGCTCACCGCCGCCCTGCTGGGCATCCTGGTGGTGGGGGAGCAGCTCAACCTGGCTGCCTTCCTCGGTATGGCGCTGATCTTCAGCGGGCTGCTGATCCTGACGCTGTATTCCCCGCGCCGCTAATCCAAAAGCCAGGCGTGGTTTGCTACCAGCCCGGATGAAACGGACGTATTTTTTATCCAGTATTTGAAAGCCATCCTGCCTGATTTTCCCTTTCCCTCACAATCAACAGGATGACGGCCCTTGTACCCGGGCAGTCCTCGTAGATTGGTGGGACCGCATCAATCTACATTGATGAGGCTTTCATCAAGGGATTGTATAATTATTGGATAGCAAGTAAAAACCGGCTGCCAGAACTATTATTGCGGAGAGCAGAACAGATGACAACTCCCGGATATTACCCTGACCTGAATACAATCAGCCTGGAGCGATTAAAAAAACGGCTTAAGACCATCCGGCTGCTTCCAAGCCAACAACTGCTGCTGGATAACATCGATGCGCGCTTCACCTGCCTGGAGCAGAATGGCATTGAGAACCTGGAACAGCTGCAGAAGGCATTAAAAACAAAATCTGACCTTCAGCTTTTCGCCAAAACAACCGGACTGCCCCTTGATTACCTGACCATCCTGCGTCGGGAGGTTAACAGTTACCAACCGAAACCAATCGATTTTAAGGAATTTCCGGGAGTGAATGCAGATGCCGTCCGCAAATTAGGAAATATCGGCATAAAGAACACCGAACACTTGTTTCCATACGTATTAAGCCCGGAGGACAGGTTTGAGTTTGCGGAACGAAACCAGATTGTCCTTGAGGAGCTATTGGAACTGACCAAATTAACGGATGTGTCAAGAACAAGATGGGTGGGACCAACCTTTGCAAGGCTCCTGATCGAGTCGGAATATAATACAGTTGAGAAAATTGCGGACTCTAATGTTGAGGAACTCTATCGTGATCTTGTACGGGTTAATCAAGCACATGAGATTTACAAAGGTAGATTCGGACAGGAGGATATGGATTTGTGGGTTACCCTGGTTCGGGATGTGCCCCGGGTGATAAAATTTTGAAGACCAGGGCAAAAATGAGGCTGTAATGAATCAACTGGTGTTTGAAGAGAAAGGCGCTCTTGCTGAAATCGGCGATTTGAGAAAGCCATATTTGGATGGTTTGCTTGAAGCGCAAGAGCTGTACCTGGAATTAATGATCAGAAAATCCAGGGTATTTGTCATCCAATCACAGGATCGACAGATTGGCTATTTTTTATTGGGAGATGGTGCGGTTTTGCTGGAATATTATGTGACGCCGGATAACCTGAAGCAGGCAGATACCCTGTTTGGGATGATCCTGGAAAAGTTTTCCATCCACAAAGCGCTGTGCAAATCCTTTGACCATATGCTCCTGTCCTGCTGTGCGGGATTCCAGAAAGAAGTGAATGTGATTGGAATTCACTTTAGAGAATACAGGGATGATGGGACGCTCCCCATTGCTGAAGGCGTCACCTGCCGCCTGGCCAAAGCCGGAGAGGCACAGAAAATCATCGCAGTCAACGAAGAAGTATTTGAACAGGATGAAGAAGTTCACGAGTATATCAGCAAGCAACAAATCGTTCTCTTTGAGAAAGAGAAGGAAATGGTCGGTTTTGGGATATTTGCACGGGTGATTGAAGGCCGGCCGGAATTTGACATAGGCATGTGTGTGGACAGGAGATTCCGCCGGCAAGGGTATGGAGAATCTATCATTCGCTATTTGGTGGAGTTCTGCAAGCAAAATGGATGGCGTCCAGTATGTGGTTGTGCTGTTGAGAATCAAGCATCCAGGCGATGTTTGGAGAAAGCCGGGTTCATTGGCAGGTACCGTTTATTGGAGTTTGTTTTTCTTGAATCAATTTCTGACTAATCATGCGCGCCCGTACGAGTCTGGCATGGACATTTTTACCCTCGATCTGCCAGTACCCATGCTGGCAGCGTACTACCAGCCAAAGTTTATTCTTTATAAAGGAGATTAATCGGCGTGAAACTTAGAGAAATTACCGGAAAAATGTTAGAAGAGATAGGGTATGTGCAGGAACATATGGATGAGATTGAAGTCGATCTCTTCATTCAGTCCATACTTAAAGCAAGGCGGATTGTCGTTTATGGAGCCGGACGCATGGGATTGATGACGCGCGCTTTTGCCATGCGGCTGATGCAGCTGGGATTTAACGCCTATGTGCTGGGCGAAACAACCACCCCCTCGGTTGGAGCAGAGGACCTGTTAATTGTAACCTCCGGCTCCGGGGAGACCCGCACCGTCCTGGAAGCGGCCAAACTGGGTAAACTCCGGGGAGCCAGCCTGGCAGCCGTTACCTGCCACCCGCAATCGCCGCTTGCCAGGTTGGTCGATATTATCGTTCGCCTGCCGGAGGGGATCCCTGTAGACCAATCGGCGGCGCAATCCACACAACTCCTTAAGACCACCAGTGAACAGAACCTGCTCATCCTGCTGGATGGCATCGCCATGCTGATCATGGAGCAAACCGGGCAGACAGCAGAGGATATCTGGGCCAGGCACAACAACCTGGAATGAATGGCGGAGACCGCCAGGAGAATTTTTTTTATGATCCAGAACAAATCAAAAAGAATCAACCTGCAGATCGCCCTGGACGTGGGCGATTCCGCCAGCCTGCTGAAAATTGCTGATCAAGTCGCTGCGCACGCCGACTGGATCGAGGTTGGCACACCCTGGATTATGCAGGAGGGCATGGCGCCGGTGCGCGCCATGCGGGAGATGCTGCCAGGTAAGACCATCTTCGCCGACCTGAAGATCATGGATGCCGGGGAGCATGAGGCTGGCATCGGCTTCAGTGCCGGGGCAGACATCGTGACCGTGCTGGGTGCGGCGAGCAACGCCACCATATCCGGCGCCATCCGTGCCGCCTGTGCGCACAGTAAAAAAGTGATGGTGGACCTCATCCAGGTGGTGGATACGCTCAGCCGCACGCAGGAAGTGCTGCATCTGGGGGCACACTATGTGGCATTGCACAATGCTTTCGACGACCTTGAATCCGGTTTGAGCCCGGATGCAAACATCTCCCGCTTCACTGAATTGGCCCCGGAATCCATCATAATCGGCGGGGGGATTGGCCCCCACAATATTGCCGCCATCGCCAGGCACCATCCGCATACCATCATCGTCGGCCGGGCGGTGACCGGAGCAGCCAACCCGGGGAAAGCCGCTCAAGAATTGCGCAGCATACTGGACCATATCGATGGTTAAGCCTGTGTATCGTGAGTCCCGAAAGGTAAGGGGTGAATTTAACCTGCCGGGCGAAGCCAGTCCAGTTGGGAGAGGGACTACAAGCTGCCATGAATAACACAGAAGGATTAGTAATGGATTCACGAGAAATTCTCCTGCAGCAATTGAACGAAAGTGCTGCAACCCTGATTACGGTTTTTCAAAATATGCCCGACGGGGATAGGATGGTCTACGATGGCTGGTCAGCCAGGGATGTCCTGGCTCACCTGACTTTCTGGCATGAGAGCTTTGCCCGCAATACGATCGACCTGGTTGGCGGCAAAAAGCCAATACCGCTTAAAGGGCGCCTTTCCGACCTGAACCGGGAGGGTGTTGAGAGCATGCGTCACCTTTCAATCCAGGAGGTCATGCTCCGTTTCCGATCTGCCCAACGGGCCATCCGGGAGAATATTCTCAACCCTGCTCTGACGCTCATCCCTTACAGGAAGGGTTCCCGGGATTACACCCCGGAAGAACACCTGGAAATTGTCACCGGACATATCAACTGCCATTTAAAAGATGTCAGGAAGGCCGTAAAAAACCATCATCATTCAACTTTAGAGCATAACCAATGACAGCTCCTCAATACTACCCTGACCTAAAAACAATCACCTTAAACCAATTTAAAGAACGGCTTATAACGATTCGATTGCTTTCAAGCCAGCAGCTTTTGTTGGATGATATTGACGAAAGATTTTCCTGCCTGGTGCAGCACGGCATAACAAATTTAGAGCAGCTGCAAAGAGCTATAAAAACAAAATCCGATGTTCAGGCTTTTGCAGCATTAACAGGGCTGCCTTTTGAATACCTGGTGGTTCTGCGGAGGCAGGTAAACGGCATTCGGCCAAAACCGATCGATCTCAAAGATTTTCCAGGGGTGAATATGGTTGTCATCCACAAACTAGAGAAAATCGGTATCAGGAATACTGCCCAGTTGTTTCCGTATGTACTGACTCCACAGGATAGAACGGAGTTTTCAGACCGAAACCAGATCCCTCCTGCGGATCTTCTACAACTGACCAAATTAACCGATGTAGCCAGGTTAAAATGGGCAGGGCCCATCTTCGCCAGGCTCCTGGTCGCATCGGAATACGATACAGTTGAGAAAATTCTAAACGCCAATGTTGAAGAACTTTACCATGCCCTTGTCCAAACAAACGCAGCCAAGGGAATCTATAATGGAAAATTCAAACCGGAAGATTTGGAAACCTGGGTTGATACTGTAAGGGATACTCCCCTGGTTATCCAATATTGAAATACAGATATTTATCGTTGCACAAACCAACCTTAAGGATGGAATTTGCTATTATTAAAGTGCAGCTAGTTGTGAACTCTGTTGTACCGTATAAATAAGTAATTCACGAGGGAAATTTCTATGTGTAATAAAAGGATTTATGATACATACACCTTCGATGCGGAACTTTATGACCACGTCATTCCTTACTGCGAACGCCGGGATGTGGACTTTTACGTGGAGGCCGCCGGACTGCACGGCGGTCCGGTGCTGGAGATCGGCTGCGGTACAGGGCGCATTCTGATCCCCACCGCCAGGGCAGGCGTGGACATTGTGGGGCTGGACTTATCCACTCACATGCTGGATGTGTGCCGCCAGCGCCTGCTGGCGGAACCTGCACAGGTCCAGTCCAGGGTACGGTTGGTCCAGGCAGATATGCGTGCTTTTGAGCTTTCCCAAACCTTCCGGCTGGTGACAATTCCATTCCGGCCGTTTCAGCATTTAACCACCGTAGAGGACCAACTGGCCTGCCTGGCATGCATCCACCGCCACCTGGCTCCGGGCGGCAGGCTGATAGTAGACCTGTTCAACCCTTCCCTGCCGTTCCTGACGAGGGACAATGTCGGTGAGGAATTTGGCGATGAACCTGAATTCAGCATGCCGGACGGGCGGCGGGTGACACGCACCCAGAAGATCCTGGAGAGAGACTACTTCAACCAGGTTAACCAGGTGGAACTGATCTACACTATAACCCATCCGGATGGTCGGGTGGAACGCCTTGCCGATTCTTTTCCAATGCGCCACCTGTTCCGCTTTGAAGCCGAGCACCTTCTGGTTCGCAGCGGATTCGAGGTGGAGGATGTCTATGCTGATTATGACCGGAGCGCCTACGGCTCAAAGTACCCGGGAGAATTGATCTTTATTGCCAGGAAAGCGGAAAGATGAGGGTTGAGAGCCGCTCGAAAACCAAAAACCCGGCGGACATCCAATCCTCCTGGGTGCTGGCTTTAACGCTCAACCCTGCTTTGGACCGGGTTGTCCACATTCCATCCCTGCAAATCGGCCAGAAAAATATCGCAAAGGATGTGGCGGTTTTTCTGGCTGGCAAAGGCGTGAATGTCGCCAGGTCTTTATCCCTGCAAAACATATCTGCCGGTACGGTCGGGTTCATCGGCAGTGCTGAATATGATTTATTCCGATCTGAGCTTGAAAAGCAAGGGGTCGCATCAGATTTCATCCCCGTTGCAGGAATCACAAGATCAAACTACAAAATTATCCTGGAAGATACCGGAAAAGACACCGAAATCAATGAGCCGGGCTTTCTTGTAAGTATTGACCTCCTGGCCATGCTGATTAAGAAATTAGCCAATATTCTTCCGGGGAAGAAATTTCTTTCACTCTCCGGCAGCATTCCCCCCGGAGTTCATGCAAATATCTACCGGGATATTATTCAACTGGCCAGGGAGAAAAATGTATCGACCCTGCTGGATACAAGCGGGCCCCCATTATTTCATGCCGTTGCGTCTATTCCAACCATCATGAAGATTAACCAATCTGAATTTGAAGAATTAACCGGGCAAAAGTTTTTAGAATCGGCCGGTATAGCCAGGGCAATGAAGGCGCTATGCCTGAGGGGTATCCAAAAGGTCGTTATCACCATGGGAAATAAGGGCGCCATAATTTGCGACGGGCATACCTGCTGTCTGGCTGAACCTCCCCCGGTGGATGTGATCAACCCGATTGGTGCCGGTGATGTAGTCACCGCCGGAATCATCGCCGGAGAAATTGGCGGTTATTCGCTTGAGGAGCAAATATCCTGGGCAGTAGCCTCGGCTACAGCCAGCGTAACCAACGGCCAACCGGGATTCTTTGAACTGGAGGCCGCCAGGAGCATTCAAGCGCGGGTTACCATCCAGCTCGTCGAATCAGCGTGATTTGCCAAATTACCTATCGAATCGTCATGCAGTCCAGGCAGTTGATTCACCTGAGTCCTGATGATAAAATACCCACTTCAGAAAAGATATGCATGAATCAAAAATTTGTGCCCTTTTCTAAAAACGGATGGCAGCTGATTAATATTTGTAGAATACAATCAACCACGGTGAATTATTGCGGGAATTAAAGCGATGATACAAGCAGTCCAGGATGGTGGGGATTGCAGTAAAAAGGTTGAGAGTAAAGAATCTGTGGATGCATAGGTCCGGGCGCTCAAAATGAAACTGCCCAGGCAAACTTCGAAGGATACAAAATACGATGGCAAATCAAGAAACCCTTAAGAGCATAGTGATCCTGTGTGACTTTGATAACACCATTACCAGGAAAAACGTGGCAGAATTTATTTTTGAAAAGTTTGCAGGCTGTGGATTGGAGCACAGCCGGCGATGGGAGAAAGGTGAAATAAGCAGTAAAGAGGAGTATGTTTTAAACTTTGCTACAATTACTGCCAGCAAAGAAGAAATGGAAAGCCACATCTCCTCGGTTGAAATTGATCCTGGCTTTAAAACACTGCTTGATTTTAGTATTGAGAAAAGATATAAACTCGCCATTGTTAGCGACGGTTTGGAATGGTACATATCCTATATTTTGGCGCTCCATGATATCAAAGATGTGACTATTTACGCCAACTATCTCTATTTCGAAAACCACGGTTTTCGACTCGAGTTCCCCTGGTATGGGGAAGAAACGCCCAGGTTCGGAGTCTGTAAACCTGAGATTGTAAGAAGTTTTCAGAATCCATGGACCCGGGTTATTTACATTGGAGACGGCTTGACGGACGTCGATGTGGCGAATGTTGCTGACATCATCTTTGCGAAAGATGTTCTTCTGGATTACTGCCTGGCACACGGCATCCCGGCTATAGGCATCAATTCGCTCTCAGACGTGATGGAGAATTGGATCGTGTAGTGGAATCCAGAATCGGTAAAACTAGCCAGGCAGGAATCAGGCTCCAGGAAGGCGGGAGAATAATGGGCAGTTTTCTCACAGACGAAAAATCCAGACAGGTGCAGTTCAAGATGAATTCACCCTATTTTTCTGAACCGGCTCGTGCAGAAGGCATATATAAGAACAAGCCCCGCCCTTTTTGCCTGCCACTTGAATATGCGGAGCAAAACCTAATCCCCGAAATACAAGAATCAGCCCCGGCACATTTTTCCGGACACGGCATTAAATGGCATGACGGGCAAAATGGGAAGCCGAGCAACCACCTGTGCAGTTCCCAGGTGTGCTGTGTGAATTTCCTATTCCCATTTGCGGACAAACCCACCGAATTAGCCCGGGTTTTCCGTCCTATCTATCCAGAAATTGAAAATATGCTCCCGGTTGAAAGCGGGCAATATGTTACTTTTGAATGGATCGGCCAGAAAAATTACCTTGGCGAGAAAGTCGCCGGGAATGGGAAGCGAACCCGGGGTGCAAATTGCACCAGCGCTGATGCCATCGTGATGTTTGAACGAAAAGACAAAAAGCGCCGGGTGGTATTGGTCGAGTGGAAATACACTGAATCTTACAGCAGCAATTTCCTGAAATATGCCAGAAGTGGGACAGACCGCACGGAAATCTACCGTCATCTTTTTGAAAGGGATGACTGCCCCATCAACAAGGATAGCCTGCCAAATTTTGATGCCTTTTTCTACGAGCCGTTTTACCAGTTGATGCGCCAGCAATTTTTAGCCAATGAAATGGAAAAAGCACGTGAAATGGGTGTGGATGTGGTCAGCATCCTGCACATTGCGCCGGCACATAATCAAGATTTCCACAAAGTCACCTCGCCGGAGTTGAAAAAATTTGGCGATTCTGCCACAGCTGTCTGGAAAAAATTGGTAAAAAATCCGGACAGGTTTATCAGTGTCAGCACCGAACAGCTGTTTGGCGGTTTAACTAAAGGACAGCTGCCCGATATGATTCCCTGGGTAGAATATGTAAACGCCCGCTATCCATGGATTGGGTATTCGAGAGGTGTGCAGTGAGTACACCCTTGTTCTCCATTTGATTCACCCCCTCGACCAAGCCCCCTTGTTTTCCTATTCCGTTACCAACCAGGCTGGATCTTCCACATCGAAACGTGTTTCGTAGGACGAGAATTTATCAATATGGCTGGACATGCGCAGGGTGTATTCCCCTTCCTGCTGGGCTTCCAGCCGTACATTGAAGGGCAGCGGGCCGGTTACCAGGAGACGGTCATGTACGGTTCCGTCCTGCAGCAGTTCAAATAACAATCCGCCGGCAAATACCTGGCCCTGGGCGGTGAAGCTGTCGCCGGGCTTGAGCTGCACCGGCACGGTCTCCAGCAGGGTCTGATAGACGCTGTATGGGGAGATCTTTTCCATGGCAGCGGTACCCTGGGCGGGGATGGTATAAGCCTTAGCCAGCCACTGCCCGTCAGGCCCAAACTGGAAGGGCGCCGCGGTAATCGCAATCTGCTCCGCAGTAACAGGGATCACACCTGCACCTGGTACAGCAGGCGGTGAGATGGGCTGCTCACCGGTCTCAAGCAGCTGCAAACGCTGATAGAGAGGCGTGTTCTCCCAACCCTCTGACAGTGCAGCATTCAAAAGGATGGGCAGGTTTTGGGGAACCTCCACCCGGTATAACCCTTTCAGGCAGGCGCTGGCAGCGGCAGGCAGGCGGATACCCGCAAAGTAAGTATAGCCGGGATGCCCCTGCCAACCGTCGCTGGAGTTGGCAAATACAGACTGGAAGTAAACCTGCACATTCTCCTCGGACGGATCCAGGGAGATGGGTGCATAACTGGATAGATCCTGGCGTGTGCCGCGGATTGAATCGGTGTCAAAGTTGTACTGGAGTCTGGGCCACAGAGTGGTAAAATCGCATCTCCGGGGATCAAACTCTGCCATGAGCAGCTCCCCGTAGGTAACCCCTGCAGACGGCGGTTTACGGAAAACCTCTTCGTTGGTCCAGAGCACGTAGCCCCCATCCTGCGGCAGCAAAGTAAGGGGAATTTCTTCCTTTGGCGCCGCCTGGTACTGCTGCAGCATCCCTGAAACGGTGTTTTGCTGCAAGCTGCGCAGGCTGAACAGCGGCAGCAGGAGGACAAAGGCACCTCCCAGTGCGAAAATACCCGCCCGGAGCGGTAAACTCCTCCATTCCTGGTCGGTGTACGGCAGGCTCTGGCGTAAAGCGCGCAGGTCTTTACGCGGTGCAGATAGAAAGCGGCCTGCCACCCTGGTCAAGCGGTCCAGTAAGAATCCCAGGTTGAACCAGGTGAATATCTGCAGCTGGAAAAAATGGCGCGCCTGGAAATCCACTGCTGGATAGGCACTCAGGAAAAGCATCAGGAAGGAGTAGAAAAGCGCAACCCGCAGGTTTTTGATGGCAATCAAAATCAGGGTGACCAGAGCCAGGATGGCGCCAAAACCGGGCGGAAAATTGAGCAGGGCGGAACGGACCTGGTAGAAAGCCTCCACCAGCGGGGCAGTAACCCCCAGCGGGGGCAGGACAAAAATAAAGGGCAGGTCCAGAACCTGGATGATTGAAGCATAAGCGCGCAGCAGGATATCAGCCGGGAAAGTGAGCAGTACCGCCTGGATATAATTCGTGCCGGCGCCTAACAGGTCGCGATGCAGGATGGGTACCGAATCAGCATACTCCATCACCCATATGGAACCCAGGTTATAGATGGGGTCCTGTACAGCCATTTTATTGGTGAGCGGTTCCATCAGTCCGCCGATGGCTGCCACGGAGGTCCCCTCCAGGTGGAAAGCCCCGCCCGCCAGATACTGGGCTGCAAACACCATCACCAGGCACAGCGTGACCGCCACGGCTTTTACTTTCAGACTGTCCCACTTGAATCCGGGAAGAAAGACCAGGACGAGTACCAGGAAAGGGACAAAATAAAGCAGCAGATCCTGGCGGTAATGCAGCCCCCAGCCAATCATCACCCCGGTAAGCGCCGAAAGCAGGTAGAGACGCCGCGGGGTGTTCTTTCCCAGCAGGATCAATCCCAGCAGGAAAAGAACCGCCAGGGTGAAGAGGGCACGGATGTACTCGCGATGCAGCATGGTCAGGGCATACAGGTGCAGCGAGGAACTGAGGAAAGCCAGCGCTCCCAGAAGTGCCCAGAAGCGCTTCATCCCCAGGCGGAAAACTGCGTAAGCTGCCAGGATGACCAGCCCGAAAACCAATCCGAAGACCAGGTTGGAATACTCCAGCGGGCGCACGTCCACCAGGTTGGTGAGGCGCACCTGCTGGATATATGTGCTGCCAAGCCAGGCGCTGAACAGGTAAAGCAGAACAACGGTCAGCATCTCGCCCGGATTGACCAGCGGTGCAAGTTCGCTCCTGGTGAAGAACACCAGCAGGGCTGTGGAAAGTGTAAAGGTTATTGTAAATACCAGCAGGAAATCGGCTGCCAGCAGCAGGAAATTCCACAGCGGCCGCGTGGAACCGGTTTTGATCACGACGACGCTGTTGTTTGCATAGTTGTCGGTCAAATCGACTGGCTGGCTGGCGCCATCCAGCTTGATTTCAGCCTTGCCCGCCTCCGGCCCGGCCAGCAGGAGCAGTTCAACCGGTTGATTCCACTTATCGTAAAAGGTGTAATGCAGTTCGGCAGATTGAGCGGAGTCATGCGTCAGGGAACCATCCTCTGCTTCAGTCCATTCGCCCGCCTGCTCAAAAAGATGCAGCGGGTGCTTTTTCCCGTCCGCATCGACGAACTCCAGCACGCTGACGGTTGAGGGAGCATCGGCTGCGCCGCGGGCAGGGACAATGATGCGCAGGTCATGCAGGGAAGGCGGGCGCGGGGAAAAGGAAGGCGTTATCAGAACCAGGAGGAAAGCGCTGATCCCCAGTGAACCAACCAGCAGCAGCACCTGGCTGCCAGCCGGCATGCGTCTCAGAATGGTAAGAAGCTGGCCCAGCAGGACGGCCAGGATCAGCAGCCAGAACAGGGTGAAGGCAGCAAATAGACCCACCTGCACCAGCCTGGAACGCACCCAAAAATCAAAAAGATGGTTTACCGTGCTGAGCGACAGGAAGGGGGAAAGCAGCAGAGCGCCGATCAGTTCAAGACGATGCTGGCGAAAAGCGGCGCCGGGATTCTTAAGCATGGCACGCAGACTGCTCAATTGGGTTTTAAGAGTGTATGACACAGATGACATTGCCAGAATTTACCAGCCCTGGGACGTTTGAAATGGAAAGTGAAACCTATGATACTATACTCGAAGGGGCTTGGGAAGACATCATAGAGAATCATAGTTTTACACCCCACCACCGGAAAACAATTTCAACAAACTCAGGCAGGCTACGACCCCCAAATCCACCAATAAATTTAGAGGGGAAAGTCATGATTGAGGTCTGAGGATAATTTTTCTTTAGATAAACTTAAGGATTTTTTAATTGGAATAATATTGATAAGGAACAATAATGTCAGTCCTATTATTATTGGGTATTTATTGCTTATTAGTTGTATGGATTGAGGAAATAAGAGAAACGTTCGTCCGATAAAATAGGAGAACCCAAGTAATACTACCAGCTGGGAAAAATCCCAGAATGTGGAAGTGAGGATGATTTTAAATATCAAAATCGAAAACATGATCAAAATGGATGTGCTCAGAATGATGAGCTTGTAATCATGGCTAACGGTTGGGATTGTACACATCAATGGAACTGAAACCATTAATAGATAGACAGCCCTTATGTCAGATTTTAGATGCTTTATCGCAAGGTAACTCGAACAGATCCAGATAATAATGGGGATGATTGTCAGGATAATTTTTAATTCGGGCAAATTAATTTGAATGTCCGGATATTTCTGATACAGAAAATCAGCATAAGAGAAACCCGAATGGTTGCCAACCCATGTTACAGGTGCCAGGGAATATTTCACCATTACATTAATAAACAATAGTGCATTCTCATAGCCAAGGGCAAGCAACATAATTGTATTGACTACTATTGTGGGGATAATGATCTTTTTTCCATGTTTCAAAAATAATATCAGGAAGAGAACAGCCGGATACATCTTCAGATGTGTTGCAATAGATAAGAGAATCACCTGCAGCCACAATGATTCTGGTTTTTTTATCGAAAAATAAATCGCTGAGACAGCGAAGAATAAAGCAATACTGTCATAATTCCCCCTTTCTATACTAAATAAAAACGAATAACTGGAAAGTGTATACCATAATACGGCGAACAACAAAAATATGGCGATGGATGGACCAACAGACTTTTCAATTGGCAGCCGGGCAAATAATACATCCTTAACAAGAATCGCCGCCAAAGCTAAAGATAAGATATTTGCGGAGAGCAACAGGGGGACGATTAATAAATAGGCATTATTTTCGCTTAATAATTGGAGCGGCATAAAAAATAAAATAGTGAACGGGGGGTAATTCGAATGTTGAGCAATGTAAATATTTTCGTTGTTTAATACCATTTTCGGCGGCCGGTATATGCCTGTCCTAAAATCCAATCCAACAGGGTCCATTAGGTAAAAAGATCGAAAATTTTTCAATAGCCATGTATCTGTGTCAATCATTGGAGAAAGATTATTGAAAAAATATATTAAAGCAAAACCTAAACCTATAATAACCAGCACCGTATAGATTCTTTGGTTTTTCGAAATAGTAACAACAGGAAAAATCCGGAAATTAAGAGTTGCGTTCCTTAAGAAGATCAATACACCAAAGAAAATGCTGCTAAAAACAATCCAGTAGGCGGTAAATATACCGATTTGAATTAATGCACTTCTTGCAGAATATGATTTGCCCCCTAAAAATAATGGTGTGAGTGATTCTTTTAGCGAGAAGGCGACGATTCCACCCAACAGCAGAGAAAATATTAGTAAGACTATCCAACCGGGTGTTTGTTTAATGTTTTTAATTAGACCCATAATTCCTCGATATTGAACTCGAACCAGGTTTGTTCCTATTTATTTCCTGCATAGATTTGTATTCTGGTTCACATTAGACAAACAATTACAATCATTCAGCGCAATCTGCCTTAGAAAGGTACTTGATAATAACCAACATCCTTAATGTCCAAAACCATATGGGGGTGTTGAAGAAAGAGACCAATGTCTAATTTTAACCTCATAATCTCATATAAAAAAAACAAACTTAATTTTTCCTTTATGTGAATTCCTGTTGCTTATTATAAAGGATGTGCCAAGAGTATTTAAAAGGAACCAAACAAGAACTAGAGAACACAATGAAACACAAAAAAACAATCAAAGAATTGCACCTGTGACTTGGTTTACAAAATGGATTAGACGGTAGCCATGAACGAGTCTGTATCGTATTTTATACGAAAATGCGATTGAAGAGATCAAAATACATGCAAACCGGATATTACAAACTAACATATGAGTGATAATGCTATACAAACTGGTACAAATCAAAAATATTAAAATGCATTGATGAATATATCCTCATGATATTGCATATCCCCGATGGGATTTATTATCCTTTAACCTAAGAAAAAGGATTGAGGGGTCAGCAAGCAAAGACCCCAATCCTGTTCATCCGTCAACCAGGAAACCGCAATCTCCATGCAGGATCGGGGAGTTTTTGTTTTCTCTACTATATCCCTGCCATGGAATTTGTGAATACACCCGCTAATCCTTTCTTTCTGTGATCGGTTCGACAAAAGGTATTTACCGAAAATGGTAATTATCCCAGCGCCTATGCACATGCTGATATCCCTTGTTTATGATATCGTGAAACATCAAGCCGTTTTTGATCAGGTTTCTAGCACCGAATTAAGCTACGCATCTTTGTATTCAAAACAGTATTTACACACCGGGAGAGATTTTCCCGGTGTGGTAAACACCAAGCACTTTATCCCGGAAAGGTTTAACCCGATTAATGGTATGGATTAAGTGAATCGGTACAGCATGGACCATTCCGACGTCAAGAGAGGAAACACCTTTGCCTGCAAATCGAGGCGCGTAGAATGCGTGTAAAATAGGGTAAGATTGACTCATTAATCCTATGTGGCAAAGGTTTCAGTACGCATGCCTGATCAGGAGCCTAATCAGACCCATCCAAATCCCAAACCGGGGGAATCTAAAAGCATCCTTAATGGATTGCACCTGGACCCGCTAATCCTGATTGCTTCCCTGTTATTAAGCCCGTTTTTTGCTCTGAGCATCCTCAACCATTTCTCCCGTTTCTGGGCGCGCTCCACCCCGGTTCAAGTTGGGCTGCTGCTGGGTACCACGATCGTGTGGGCTGCCCTGCTCTACCCTGCCCTGGGGTATCTCAATCGCAAAACGCAGGGTCACAACCCCACCCGGTTGGCTGCCCTGGTGCTGCTCAGCCTGCTGGCGGCATGGGGTATCCTGGGACGGTATGTACAGGATTTCACCCCCCTGCCCCCCGGCGAAAAGACCCTGGTGATTACCGCCACTGGCGAGAAGAACGCTGCCTCCAGCTCGGCCAGGGTTAAATTACTGGAGTTGACTGCTCCTGATGGGGAACGCATCCCGCTGCACGCTTTAGAACCGGATGGGGATTGGGAGCGCCTGGAGGCACCGCTGGCAGCATTAATCAGCCAGGGGGAGGGACCGGCTTCCCTGCGCACAAATTTTACCAGCCAGTGGGGCCAGCCAGTCACCCTCCTGGCGGAGAGTTCGCCGGATGCCGGTATTCTGAAGGTAGAGATCAACGACCTGCAGACCCTGGTAGACCTGTATGCCATACAGCCCGACCAGCGCCTCCTCACTTTGAGCACCAACACCTCTCCGCCGCCCTGGAAAGCCCTGCTGTATGGCAGCGATCTGCTCCTGCTATCCACCTTGCTGCTGCTCTTTGGAACGCTGATTTTTTTCGGCGCCGGCGGGTTGGAAAGCCTGTTCCAGCGCCAGCCTCGCAAAACCGGCCTGTCAGCGCTTATCTTGGTCCTGCTCACCTTCTTGGTCTCCTTTGCCTTTTTCCTGCCAGATGCCTGGCAGAAGGCCAATGGGCAGGCTGCCCTGCAAGCAGGCATGCTGCTATGGGATAGATGGGAACTGGTCTTCCTGCTGAATGCGACCCTGGTCGCTACTGGACTTGGGGTGCTGCTGCTTAAATGGGGAGAGATCCTGCCCCTACCGCCGCTTGCGCGCTTCCTGGCTGGCCTGTGCCTGATGCCGGTTGTGATCGGCCTGTGGATGCTGGGCTGTGCAGCCCTGCTGCCTGGAGCACCGGCCCCGGTTTTCCTGTTTCTCCCCTCAGCAGCGGCGCTGATCTTCAGCCTGTTAAATTACCGGCTGTTCGGGCAGGTCTGGCAGGACCTTGCGGCCGGCTTGAGCAATGAAAGCAACAAGCCCGCGTTGGCGCTGGCCTGGTTGTGCCTGGCGGTAGTGCTTGCGCAAGCCACCGCCACCCTGCTGGTCAACAGCCGTTCATTAACCCTGCAGAACGATACCAACGTTTACCGGGCCATGGCCCGGCCCTTCGCCGAGGCGCGCAGCCTGGAAGGAATACCCGCATTTGACGGCAGAAGCCACCCAAATCTACCCCAGGACACCCATAACTACCTTTTTCAAAGCTACCTGGCTTATGCCATGCTGCACACCAATCCAGACGAGATAGGCTTTCCCCACGACAAACCGGTCAACGATGCCTACCAGATACTGTTTTTCAGCATGCTTTTGGCACTCACCGCCCTGGTATGGACCACTCGCCGGGCGCTGGCTGTGCCGCTGGCAATGCTGATACTGCTGCAGGTCAGCCAGCTTGGCATCATCGGATACATCTTCAGCCGGGACGCCTACCGCATCATCCCGCTGCTGCTACTGACGATAGTGCTGGGCAGCCTGAGGATGGACCAGGCTCCGCAGCGCAAAGACATTTTCACCATGGCTCTGCTTGCGCTGCTCTCTTTTTACTGCCTGTCCGGGCATACCCTGGGGGGCATCCTGTGCGTACTGATCTGCCTGGCCTGGCTTCTGTGGCAAATCCTACTCTATAAAAGGCTGCAGTTTCTGAACCTGCTTTTTGTCGGTCTGGCTATATCGCTTGGCCTTCTTTTTGGCAGTCAAAAATATATCCGGGGTTATCTTGCATTTGGGACGGTTAATGTCAATATCCCGGAGATTGTCACCCAGGGAACGAACTATCCTGAGATAATTGTTCAGATACGTGAGACGCGCTACAACGAAATATTTAATTCATTCGGATTTGGAAACCCACTCTTAACTACCGCCTTAGTGGTGTTGGAGAGGGACAGGTACCTGGTGCTTCTACCCGGCATGCTGGTTAGTTTGCTTGTCATAGTGCTCTGGCGCAGAAAACTGGCCTGTCCCATACCAGTTCAACTGTTATTCTGGTCACTGGCCTCCCTAGCCATCTTTTTTCCATTTATTGGTTTTCTGGATGTGGGTAAGATTATTCTATCTAAAGCATTTGTTGGAAATCTGCGCTACTCCTTACATTTCTATCCCTTCTTTTCTGCAATTCTTGCGGTGGCAATTCTTCAACTGGAAAAATCATCCTGGGTACAAAGGGGTGAAAAAGAAAAGAGGCTCTTTTGCACCACAGTAAGTGTAATCGTGCTGGCGTTGTTTGTATCCTGTATGTCTGCCTTTAGCCGTTATGATGATAACTTCTGGAGAATTAACAATATACCTGGAAATCAATTAGAATATTCATTAAGTATCGTCCCTGTACGGCAAATGCAGGAGGAGATAGCACCCCGCAATGTACTCCAGGATAAAGCCATGAGCGCTTATCACCTGGATAACAACGCTCTCTTTCTCTACACACTGGCAGGCAGGGAGATAATCACCAGTAGTACCATTTTGGAAGTAGAAAAGAATCTTCAAAAAGCCAATGTAGGGGCAGTGGTAATCAGGAAATCTGATATTGAAGGCGGCATGCAAAACACAGTATTGTATGATTACCTTCATCGTTCCGGGGAAACGAAAATTGTCTTTGAGAATGAGGTCCTGTACATTTTCCTCCTGCCAGCCCAGCATGAATAGAACCATAGGAAAAGAATGAAACTGCTGATTTATATACCCGCCTATAACGAGGAAGAAAACATCCTTAAGACGATCAACAACCTGCCGCGCCAGGCTGCCGGGCTGGACCACGTGGAATGCCTGGTGGTGGATGACGGCAGCAACGACCGGACCGCAGCCATTGCACGCTCAGCAGGCGTGGCGGTGGTGCCGCTTCCTTATAATAAGGGCGTAGGGGCAGCATTCCACACTGCCGTGGATTACGCCCTGGAGAAGGATGCCGATATCCTGGTGGGCATTGACGCCGACGGACAGTTCGATCCGGCTGAGATTCCAGCCTTGATCCAACCTATCCTGGAAAACCGTGCCGACGCGGTGGTGGGCAGCCGTTTCCAGGCCGGCATGCCGGCCCATATGCCGCGCCTCAAATATTGGGGCAACCAGATCGTGGCAGGGTTGATCAGTTCGCTTGGCGGGCAGAAATTTGAGGATGTCTCCTGCGGCTTCCGTGCTTATAACCGGGAAGCCCTGCTGCACCTGAACCTGTTTGCACAATTTACCTATACGCACGAAACCATCCTATCATTGCTATACCAGGACCTGCGCGTGATTGAGCTGCCCGTCTCCATCCGCTATTTCCCTGAACGCAAGTCACGCGTGGCCAGTTCCATCCTGCACTATGCCATGCAAACCAGCAAGATTATCCTGCGCGTGATGCTGGATTACCAGCCCATGCGCATTTTCGGTAGTTTTGGCGCCATGCTGCTGCTGATCGGCATCGCCTTTGAAATCTTCCTGCTGGGGCATTACTTCATCATAGGTGGTTTTTCCCCTTATAAATCGTTCGGCTTCATCGGGCTGGGATTTTTCATCTTTGGCATGTTCGTGATGATCATTGCCCTGGTGGCAGATATGCTTAACCGCCTGCGCATCAACCAGGACAAGCTGCTGTATGAGTTTAAGAAGACGCGCTACGGCAAATAACCCCCCTCCCTGCTGATCGAGCCGCCCATGAAAATCCTCTTTATCGCCAGGACCTACCCCCCGCTGATCGGCGGTATGGAGCGTTTTGCCAGCGATTTTTACAACACCCTGGGCAAATTAACTGAGATAGACCTGATTGCCACTCCGCGCGGTAAAGAGTACATCCTGCCATTCTATTTCAAATGCTTTTTTTCCCTGATGTTCAATGCCAGGAAATACGACATCATCCATTTCAACGACGCCACCATGGCAGCGCTGATCCCCGCCATCCGCCTGTTCTGCCGGGCGAAGGTCACCTTCACCGTGCACGGGCTGGACATTCTCTATGAGAAGTTCGGCTACCAGCGCATCATCCCCGGCTCCCTAAAAAAGGCTGACCGGGTGTTCGCCGTAAGCCGGCACGCACGCCAGTTGTGCATCGAAAAGGGCATCCCGCCGCAGAAAGTGGCGGTGATCCCCAACGGCATCAACCTGGAGCTGGTGAAGCACAATACACCGGGAGAAATCAAAGCCGTGCTGGATAAGTTCGGCATAAATCCCAATGGGCGCAAAGTGCTCTTTTCAGTGGGCCGGCTGATCAAACGCAAGGGCTTTGCCTGGTTCCTGGAAAACGTCTTCCCGCTGCTGCCCGGGGAGACGATCCACATCATTGCCGGGCGCGGGGCGGAGCTGCCCGCCCTTAAACAGCAGGCCAAAGGTTCCGTTCTGGAGGGGCGCGTTTTCTTCCCCGGCTACCTCACCGATGAGGAGAAGAACTGCCTGTACCAGGCCGCCGACCTGTTTATCATGCCCAATATCACCTCCAAAAACGACCCTGAAGGCTTCGGTATCGTCCTCCTGGAGGCGGGCATCTACGGGCTGCCGGTGGTTGCCTCGGGCATAGAGGGCATCCAGGATGCTGTCATTGACGGTCTTACCGGGCGACTGGTGGCGGAGATGGACGCCCACGCATTTGCCAATGCCATCATCGACCCGCAAGTTTACCGGGAGGACATCATCCCGGTCGTCACGGAGCGCTTCGACTGGAATCGCATCGCTCAAATGTACCGGCAGGAATTTGAACAGTTGACCGCCGCTTAACACCTGCAGGCAGCATCCCGGCTTGCCCGCCAGAGCGCTCATAGACTATAATGGCAACAACCGGGGAGCTGTTCCCCGAATCCTGATACCATCCTGAAGTTATAGAACGGGAAAAATACCAACCAATGATAGGCATAATCACCGTCAACTGGCGCGGCTACGACATCACCTGCCAGCTTATCCAGCAGGTGCTGGACAATGGGCACCAGGATTTCCGATTTATCCTTGTCAACAACTCGGCTGACGAGGTGGAGAAGTTCGACGCCAACCCGGTGAATGACCCACGCATCCAGGTGATTCACTCCAAGGAGAACAAGGGCTTTTCGGGGGGCATTAACATGGGATTAAAGGTGCTGCTGCCCATTCCTGAGATCAGCCATTTCATCATCATGAACAACGACGTGGAGCTGGAAAAGGATTTTATTGAGCAGATGCTGGCAAGGGCACCCCGTGAGGAGCGCATCTACTCCCCGCTGATCTACCTGCGCGACACAGATCTGATCTACAACACCGGCGGGAAAGTGCACGTGTGGCTGGGCGGGACGGTCAACCAGAACAACCACGTCCCGGTCGATCGAATTCGCAGGATCAAGCCGGATTACTTCACCGGCTGCATCCTCTTCATGCACCGCCGGGTGATCGAACGGGTAGGGCTGCTGGACGAGGACTTCGGCACCTACTACGAGGATGTCGATTTCTGTACCCGGGCTAAAAAACTTGGTATCGAGCTGGAAATGGTGTGGGCGGTGCGCGCCCGCCACTTCCATTCCTACTCCACCAAGGGCAAAGATAACGTCATTAAAATCTACCTGCTCAACCGCAACCAGATCCTGTTTGCAAAGAAACACCTCAAACCCTTGCCCCGCATGGTGTTCATCACTGCCGCCGTGGTGCGCGGTTTCCTGTTTAACCTCAAGCCAAAGCGCTTCCCGCACTACTGGCGCGGCGTGCGAGAGGGGCTGGGTAAGTCATCGGCGCCAGGTAAATCTTGAAAGCAGAGAGCCGCTTTACACTTCCTTTTCTTCCAACTCCCTGATCTCCCTGAGCATATACCAGTAGCTGACTCCACCTATAACCATCGAGGTACAAATCGATAAGCCGCGCAGTACCAGCGAGCCCAGCACCAGGATGGTGTCGGGTATCTGCACCAGGTTCGATACAAATACATACACCACTTCGCGCACACCGATCCCGTCCGGGGTGAAATTAAGAAAAGACAAGATAATCCATAAAGAAGAGAGGAAGAGCACGGGGATAAGCCCCGTCTGAAATCCTAATGACTGAAAACTGATCAGCATTTGCCAGGCGGACAGGAACAACATTAAAATGACTACAAAAGTGTATACCCACACATGAAACCTATCCTGCTTGAGGATGTTCCAGCCCGAAGCGATGCTGCGCACAGTTTTGAAAATGCGGTTGTCCCTCTCCGGTATCTCAGGTGAGAAAAAAGCGATATACAACGAAGGCAGCAGCAGCGCCAGGAAAGCCAGGGTGATTACCCAGTTGGTTTGCCCCTCCTGCAGGTAAAAAACCAGCATACAAAACAGGCCAATCAGGGCAATCGCCACAAAGTTGATCAGATACAAACCTCCCAGGGTGGACAAAAACTGGGCATAAGGGAACTGGTACTTCTTCTTAAGGTAGACGGCCCGGAAGGCTGCCCCGGCCCCGATGGTGGGCATGACCTTGTTAAGAAAACTGTTGGAGTACTGCAGCATGACACTGTCCAGGTAGCTGACATGGAAGCCAAAGCGCCGGATCATGGAGTAATTGAGGAAACTGCCAAGCAGGTAGATAAACACCTCCAGCAGGACCATCATTGCGATCCTCCCGGCAGTAATGTTTTCCAGGGTGGAAAACACATCCCGGTTCTGGTAGAGGTACCATCCCAGCAGCGCCAGGACGATAATTCCCAACAACATGGTAATCAGGCGGGTTTTATTGGGTTTGTAGTTAGATGATGTGGTTTCGCTCATGGGATGGGTTAATTATTGGAATTGATAATTGTATTATATAGATATCAGCTAGTTTAATTAGATTTACACCCCCATTTTTATTGTTGACAGGCATACTACCCTCTTGATTTCATTATCCAAATGGGGTAATCATCCTTTTGCCGGATAGGGAAGGTTGGATATTTTAGCAAATCGGAGAATTCCGATTACCCCCCAAAAAGATATCTGCAGAATATTTATGACTTGAACAGCGGTAATATAGGCAACAACACCACCCTGGGGGAAACCAAACGGAGTCAGGATAATCACAGCAACAAACTGGTGAACCCCAAAGTAACCCGGTGTTGAGGGGATCGCACTGGATAAACCCAACATTGCCACAAGACCGAAGGCTAATATCAGTGGCATCTGAATATTAAACATGAACCCTGCCAGCATATACCAGAGGGTATCGGACAACCAGATGATTCCAGACATTCCCAAAAACGCAGCCATTCGCTTCCTGTCTCGAAGGGCACTAAAGCCATAACTAAAATTTTCAATGAATGCCAGGATTAAATCCCGGGTTTTGACCGGCATGGAAATCTTCCGGACCAGATTGGAAACAGTTCCCTTGACACTCGGCAACAGGATTATGAAAATAAGAGCCAAAAATCCCAGCAAGGCCATCACTATTATTGCATTAAGAAGGAGCGGGGAACTATTTCCAATCGATAGGATTGCCATGGATCCGATTAATACCAGGATGATTAAATCGATGACACGCTCAACCAGGCAAGTGGCAAACGCAAAGGAAGTGCTCATATTTAGTTCACGCCCAACATAGACGGATCTTAAGGCTTCGCCAGCCCGTGCAGGAAGGGTCATGTTTCCAAAATATCCCACCATGTTTGCCCAGAAAACCGGCGTCAATTTGATCCTCCTGTCTGCCTGGAGTAAAATCCGCCAGCGGACAGCCCGGAAAATATCGGTGACACTGGCCCAAATAAGCAATACAGGCAGATAGCCATAATGGCCTTCTTTTATGGTCTGGAGACTTTCACCCCAGTTGATGCCCCGTACAGAAAGATAAAATAGAATTGCTGCGATACCTGCCGCAAGCCACCCGATATATTTTTCCTTCCTTCCCACCTGCATTCCGGGAATGGAGGAATAAAGTGAGCTAAAAGCAGCCCTCAAATCCCGAAGAAATTTCAACTGGTGTCTCCCCAAATAGAATGAATCTGACCAGATCGAACCAGCCGGTAAGCAAATGTGAAATTTATATAAGGAGATTTAACGTTTTTTGGTCGATAGCGATTTTTCATCCCCCGCACAGGATCAGAATCCCCTGGTATAAATAAATTAGCGAGGGGATAACTCACGTATTACCAATTATTGTGTGAAAATAATCTTGGATGGTTTGCGCCACGTATTCTGCATCATCCATGCTCATATGAGGACCAATTGGTAAGCTGAGTTCAGTGGCCGCAATTTCTTCGGCAATCGGGTGGCTACCTGGAAGCATTCCCAAATTTTTGTAGGCTCCCGAAAGGTGAGGCGGGATGGGATAATGGATGATGGTCTCAATACCTTGTGCTTTAAGGAAGCGCTGCAATTCATCCCGTTTCCTGCTGCGGACAGGATAGATATGCCAGACCGGTTTCATTCCAACAGGAACATATGGTGTGATCAGGCCAGGAATATTTGCCAGGTGTTCAGAATAATAGCCAGCAATTTTTATCCGGCGTTCATTCCACTCATCCAGGTACCTGAGCTTCACCCGGAGGAAAGCTGCCTGCAGTTCATCCAGCCGGGAGTTAAAGCCTTTTGTATCGTTGTAATACTTTTTTGAGGAGCCATAATTTCTCAGTGATCGAATTTTATCAGCCAGATGCGCATCATTGGTGGTCACCGCTCCAGCATCTCCGTAAGCCCCCAGGTTTTTGGCGGGATAAAAACTGAATCCAGCCGCATGCCCCAGGCTGCCGCATTTGCGCTCACCAATACAGGCTCCGTGAGCCTGGGCAGCATCTTCTATAAGGATCAAGTTGTGCCGGGCAGCTATTTCACCGATGGCATCCATGGCAGCAGGCTGGCCGTAAAGATGGACCGGAAGGATAGCCCGTGTCCGGGAGGTGAGTGCTGCTTCAATACGTTCAGGATCAAGATTGTAGGTGAATGTGTCGGGTTCCACCGGTACCGGTTTTGCACCTGAATAGGATACCGCCAGCCAGGTGGCGATATAGGTATTGGAGGGAACGATAACCTCATCCCCTTCACCAATATCACACGCCCGCAGGATCAGGTGGAGCGCTTCCAGACCATTGGCAACCCCAACACAGAATTTCACCCCAATGTAATCTGCAAATTCCTGTTCAAAGCGCATCCCCTCTTCACCTAAAATGTACCAGCCGGACTGCATTACCTCCCGGTTGGCGGCATCCAGCTCGGATCGTAATTCCTGATATGCTGGTCCCAAGTTCAGGTATGGAACGGAAATCATGAGGTCCCCTTGTTTACAATTTGGATAAACTCATCATAATCCCGGATATAGGAATTTTCATCATACAGATCAGACGCCAGCACAAGACAGACAGAACCTGTGGAAAAATTTTCCAGTTCTCTCCAAAATAGGGGGGGGAGGAATAAACCAATCCAGGGACGATTTAAT
>Ga0209254_10000722_pt1 | contig 28293 bp, 17 predicted proteins | sample FrelakmetDIP11DI_FD_187148 | JGI IMG/M metagenome (GOLD analysis project Ga0209254, IMG submission 187148) | Freshwater lake sediment microbial communities from the University of Notre Dame, USA, for methane emissions studies - DIP11 DI (SPAdes)... | ecosystem: Environmental > Aquatic >... | reverse complement strand
GGAGAAATCGCCCGCTCGCGGATGCACCGCGGCGCCCCGGGAAGTCAATTCGATACACTGAATGGCTTTCATGGCAGCCCCGGCGGCATCTTCAGCGGCCGAGGCGGTCCCCATCGGACGTCGTACGCATCCAGCCGCATAAATTCCGGTGCGGCGGCTTTCATAGGGGAAGCAAATGAAATGGGAATCTGGGAAGCTGTAGGCATGCCCGGGGAGCTCCGGACCCTGCCGGTATTCCAGATTGAGAATATCCGATACCAGAATCGCATCGGCCGGCACTTCCGATTCTTCTTCCTGAGTTTCCCCTTCAACCTTGGCCTTGGCCCGAAAGTCTTCGCCAAAGGCACTCGCCGGGACCATTCCCGTTGCCAGCACCACCATGTCCAGATTCTCCAGAAGCAGTTTCTCCCCCAGCAGTTCATCCTGGGCTTCCACCGAGATCCGGTCTCCATTCACCAGAACTTCCGGTGATTGGCAGCGAATAAAAAGCACACCGACTTCCTGCGCCTTGCGATAGAAGTCCTCCGCCTGGCCGGGAGTGCGCATCTCCTTATAAATCACGTAAACATGTGCGTTCGGATTTTGCGCCTTGATCTGGGTGGCTTGCTTGAGAGCGGTCAGACAGCATACGGTGGAGCAATACGGCAGGTGGTTGGGGTCCCGCTGACCGGCACATTGCAGAAAAGCCACACTGCCCGGTTCTTTGCCGTCGCCGGGTCGAGTGATCGCACCCTTGGCGGCAATTTCCTCGAACATGACATTGGTGATCACATTCGGTGACTTGCCAAACCCGAGAATCTCATCCAGTTTGTTGGGGTCGTAAGGCCGCCAGCCGGCGGCCTGGATAATCGCTCCCACGTTGTGCTGAAGGGTGCTGCCATTCTGGCTGATTTGCACTTCAAAAACACCGGGCCCCCCGGAAGTCTTGGCCACCTTGGCCGATGTGTAGACGGTGATCTTTGGGTTCTGCTTGACCGCTTGAATGAGATCCTGAATGTCGTTGTTCTTGAAGCTTTTGTAAGGAAAGGTGATTTTCTGCGCGACTTTCTTCTGAAAGCCGCCCAGCTCTGCTTGCTTTTCCACCAGTATGACGTTGCGACCCGCATTGGCCGCTTCCAGGGCAGCGTTAAGTCCGGTCAGGCCGCCTCCGACCACCAGCAGATCTTTGGAAATCTCCTGTTCCGGCTTGTAGGGTTCCGGCAATTCAGTCTTCTTGACCTTGGCCACGCTCATGCGCAGGTAGTCCTCGGCCATCATCTGGGTGTCTTCATCGTTGGGCTTCTGACACCAGGCCACCTGCTCACGCAGATTGACGCGGTCCATAATCGAGTTTTCAAAGTTAAAGACGTCGTACATGACTCGCGGGGAACACGCAGCAATGACCACTGTGTTGACGCCTTCATTGGCCATGTCCGCCTTGATCAGTTCCGCCCCTTCCGGGCTGCACAAATTCGGATGGTTGCGACAGATCGGAACCTTGCAATCCTTGGCGGCCACCTTGCTGAGCTGCTCTATGTCGATGGCATCCCCGATACCACATCCCGTGCAAATATATGCTGCAAGCTTTTGTTCCATTGAGTTACCTCCTCATGATGGATTGAATGGCTTTGAGAGCCGCGGCTGTTCCGTCCTGAACCGATTCCGATACACCAACGGGAGTACGCGCAGTACCCGTAGCATAGATCCCCGGTTTGGGGTTGATGGAGGCCACAAATCCATAATCATCATAGGAGATGGGGAACGGAACAGGATTTTCAGCCGTGTTGGGCTGCATGCCGGTAGCCAGGACAACAAGGTCCGCGTTGATTTCGTGGAGTGTTTCGGTGCTGGTGTTTTCCACCCGCAAAGTCAGGTCCTTGGTGGTTTCATCCTGAGTGATCTTGGCCACCTTACCCTTGAAGAAGGTGATCTTCTCGTCTTCCTTGACCTTGGCATAGAAAGCTTCCAGGCGGTCCGTGGCACGGATATCGATGAAAAATATAGTGATCTGTGCATCCGGATATTGCTCACGCACATAGGTGGCTTGTTTCATGGACGCCAGACAGCAAATCCCGGAACAGAAGGGCAGGTGGTTTTCATCACGGGACCCGGCACATTGCACAAAAGCAACGGTCTGGGGAGGCTTGCCGTCCGAGGGGCGAAGAATTTTCCCTTGGGTCGGGCCATTGGGAGCCGCCAGTCTTTCCATCATCACATTGGTGATCACATCCGGGTATTGGCGAAAACCGTAAGTGTCCAGCTTGGTGGCATCGTAGGGCTGCCAACCCGTGCTCCAGACAACGGCGCCGGCCTTCAGCTCGAGCGTTTTGGGCGCCATGTCCAATGCGATGGCGTCATAGGGACACGATTCCTTGACCTTCTGAGCTTCGGCGCTCTTCACCAGGGCCGAATCCAAGACATAGCGCGCGGGGAATGCCATATCATGGGGCAGATAGGCCGCCTTAACCCGGTCCATACCGTAGTTGAACGGATTATCAATTTCCATGCTGCAGGCTTCCGCGCATTTGCCGCAGGCGGTGCATTTCTCATTCACATAGCGAGGGTCCAGCTTGATGAGGACATCGAAATTTCCCTCCTCGCCGGAGATGCGCTGCACCTCGGCCATGGTGAAAAACCGTATGCGCGGGTTCTGCTTGATGCGCCGAAAATTGATTTCGAGGCCACAATAGGGTGGACACAACTTGGGAAAGTAATTGTGCAACTGAGCCACCCGTCCCCCCAGATAGGGATTCTTCTCAACGAGATAGACATCGTAGCCTGCTTCGGCTGCTTCGATGGCCGCACTGAGCCCGCTCATGCCGGCCCCGACTACCAGAATGCTTTGACTTACCGGTCCTCCATTTGCCATGCTTATCCTCCTGGGTTCGTTAGAATATGCCAATAAACCCTGCAAAAATTCGGGCGTGGTTTCCGGGTCACACTGCAAAAAGGGTTACGCCACCCCCCCCCAACCCACCTTCAGCAAGTGATGGATTTCTAACCTTCGCGGATGCCGCCCGTAGAATACAAATTGGGGCAACTCGGCGCGGAGTTGACGCGAAGTCCTGCAATAATCAATCCCGAAAATCCCATGTGCATCTATACACAAAGAAGCTGCGCTGCGCAACAAAAAGATCAGCAAATTCGACCGGATCTCCCGGAAATTCGCAAGTGGATGTGCTGACTTGATTTTTGCATGGATGGAACATATAATGGCGGGTGAACAATCGCGGATCGTTCGATTGTTCCATTTCTCACTTGCAAAAAACGACCATCTCGCATATGAAGAACAGTCGCCAGTTCGATAGGATTTCGAGATTGCTCTGAAGCTGGCTATACTGTTCGTGGGGAACCGATTACTGCAAGCAACGCGGCAATGGAGTGAAACGATGGACGAGAGACAAGAGCAGAAGAAAACATGGATAGAATATTGTATTAAGCTGGCTTTAGGTTTGGCCGTTTTGTTCCCGGTTTATGCCCTGCTGTATCTCACTTTTCCCGCCTCGATCCTGGCGTTCTATCTGGTATCTGCTGCGCTTTTCGCAGTTTTTGCGCCTTGGGATTCTCTGAAGAAGAAGTTCTTGTCTTGAGAAACGGGCAAGCGATACATCTTGCCCTATGACGAGGAATCCAAAGGTTCGATTCTGGAAACTGAGTTCAGGAGTTTTCTCCCTGCTCCTGTCCACCTGCACTGTCACGAAACATCTGCCCCGGCCCATGGAAACCGCCGTGTGCATGGCATGACGTTTCATTAAGCTCATGCGAGGGACAGGAGGGGGGGCCTTTGCGCTTCCCGCCTGCTGCCTTCAGCGGAGTGATTGCGAGAAGATTCGGCAGAGCCCATCGCCCTGCCAGGAGGGTAAATCGATCATGCCTCTTCAGCCTCAAACCATTCGCAAGTTGGCTGAACGACCAGTGCGCAGCAATTCTCCGGTGCTGAGCGTCTATCTCAACCTGGATCCTTCCAGCCCCACCAATCTCCGAGGAGGATACAAACTGGCGCTGGAAGAAATGCTCAAGCAAATTGAAACGCAACTCACCGATGACAATAAGCGTCGCCACTTTCAGGAGGACACTTCCTGGGCGCGCAAACAGGCCGAACGACGGATGCTAAAAGGCGGAAGTTTGGTCCTGTTTTGCGATGTCTCTGAAGATTTCTACTTTCAGGAAGATCTGAGTGTCCGACTGGCCAACCAGATCTGGTTCGGGGACACGCCCTATACCCGCCCCCTTATGGGGGTGCTCAACGAATACGAACGCTACGGGGTGGTCCTGGTGGATAAGGAAAAGGCAAGATTTTTCGTTGTCAGTGCAGGAAGCATCCAAGAACTTGACGAAGCGTTTCAGTCACCGCCGGTGCGGCATCGCCGCACGGCGGGGCTGGATCACATGCGTTCCCAGATGGTTTTTCAGCGCCGCGCTGCGACCTGGAGCGGCTGGTTTCTCAAGGAAGTCTCGGAAATCCTCCATGACATCGTTCAGCATCAGGAAATTGACCGCATCATACTGGGGGGGCAGGAAGATATCACCGCCGAACTCTATCGACTGCTGCCGAAAGCCGCTGCGGCCCGCGTGATGGACAGCGTCCGGATAGCGATTACCGCGAAAGCCAGTGAAGTTCTGCAAATCTCCACGCCGGTGCTGGAGAAGATCGAGTACCAGCGCGAGCGGGAACTGGTGAGCGATCTCATCACCGTTGCCCAGAAAACCCAGTCCAAACAGGAAAAGGCTGTGCTGGGTTTTGACGCGACGCTGGATGCGGTCAATCAAGCCCGCGTCTATCGTCTGGTCTATCCCGCCGGGCAGCGAATCGCGGGCTATCAGTGTCCATCCTGCGATGTGCTGATGGATCAAGGACCCGAGAATAAAAAGTGCCCCTATTGCTCCCAGCTCCTCGATGAGGTCGATGATCTGTCTTGGCAGGCTTCGGAGCGGGTGCTGGCCATTGGCGGCAAGCTTGAGGAAATCAGCGACTCGGAAGCGCGCTCGAAACTCGAAGCTGCGGGTAAGATCGGAGCCTATCTGCGTTAGCGGACTCTCCTGTTCCCATCATGCAAACAATGCTAAGACCCCGCCTGCCGCGGGGTCTTTTTTTCCTGATGCAATTCACTCCGGGTTGTATCCGGGACAATCTGGCTTACCACCACATCCCTGGTGTGGTCGAGATGAACTGGCGCCTGCGAAACGCGCCAGTGCTCTCCGGCAGAAATGATGAACTCATTCGCAGGCTTCATGCCTCAGAGGGCCGACACTGTGGAGATGCTCCAGGAAGGCCAGACAGAGTGGGGAGGCCTGACGGTTTCTTCGCCGAATCAAGTAAAAGGGACGCGAAAACTGGACCCCCTTTAAGTCCACAGTGACCAATGAGTGGTGCAGAAGGTCTTCAGCAACAGCCCGCCGCGAGAGGATCGACATCCCGATGCGTGCTTTGATTCCTTGTCGGACCGCCTCAGTGCTTCCCATTTCCGCAACCACTGCCAGCCGCGACATGTCAAATCCATGACGTTCTAAGATTTGCGTCATCACCATCCGCGTTCCGGAGCCTCTCTCCCGGAGGATGAAGGGCTGACCTCCCAGTTCCGGCAGATCCACCTGATCGCGTTGCGCCCATGGATGTTCAGGATAGACCGTCAAAACCAACTCATCGGAAAAGATCTCTTCCAATTCCAGTCGCGCGTCCTTCCATTTCGAGCCAACCAACCCCAATTCCAGATTCGCATCCAATAGCCCTTTGACAATGTCGGCGGTATCCGCAATTTTGAGTGACAGTTGGATACCTGAGTGCTTCACTTTGAAGGACCCAATGAATTCAGGAAGGATGTAGGTTCCGGGAATGGTGCTGGCCCCGATAACCAGTTGGCCTGCGAGATTCCCTTTGAACTGTTTCAGTGCCTGGATCGCCTCATCACGCAATTGAATAATATTGCGTGCATAGCGATAGAGGATCTTGCCGGCCGGCGTGGGAAGCACTTCGCGCCCCAACCGGTCCACCAGTTTCTCCCCCAGCATCTCTTCCAACCCTCGAATATGCTCACTCACCGTGGGTTGCGACAGATACACTGCTTGCCCCGCCTTAGTGAAGCTGTGCAACTCCAGGACCCTGCAAAACACCTCCAAACGACGCATATCCATTGATGTCGATCCTCATTTCGATTGACTGTAAGGCACCCTCGTGCGGGTTGCCTTGGCCAAAAAATCCTCCCGGCATCCCGGGTGATGGGATCAGCTCGGGTTCATCGAATAATCGTTGTGTTTTCCATGCCAAAGACGTACTGATAACCTCGAAAGATTAACCAGGCCGGTTGGAAAGTGTGCTTGTTAAGGTGAAGAACTTTCGATTTTTGGCTCACCACGGAGCACTCGGAGAAAACTCCCGCAAAACTTCCGTGTGCTCTGTGCCCTCCGTGGTAAAAAAGATAAGGATTTTGAGCTCAACGACTATAGTATCCGCTTTTGGTTCGACTCCCAATGACATGGCAAACTGATTCGTTCAATTCAGAGTTGCTGGATTAATGGCATAAAAAGATGCCAGGAGGGTGCACCTTCCATGCAGATCACCTGCCTTGGAGCAGCCGGACAGGTTACCGGATCTTGCTTCCTATTGCACAATGGCGAAAATGAATATTTGATCGACTGTGGGCTTTTTCAGGGCAGTCGAGAAACGGAGGCACTTAATCGTCAGCAATGGCCTTTTCGGCCCCGGGAGATTGGCGCGCTGTTTCTCACCCATGCCCACATCGATCACTGTGGGCGCATTCCCAAGCTGTTCAAAGACGGCTTTCGCGGGAGAATCTACGCGACGCTGCCCACCGTGGAGCTGTGTAAGATCCTGCTCCTCGATGCCGCCCACATCCAGGAAATGGAAGCGGAATGGCAAACACGGAAAAACCGTCGAGCGGGAAAACACGCAACGGAACCCCTGTACACCGTGGCGGATGCTGAAGCTTGCTTCACCTTGTTCCAAGTGATCCACAAAAATGAATTGATTTCGATTGATCCGCAGTTGCGCGTGCGTTACCGGGATGCCGGGCATATTCTGGGATCATCCCTGCTCGAGGTGTGGATAGGGGATTCCGCAAATCCTCATAAAGTGGTTTTTTCCGGGGATTTGGGACGCAAGGACCAGTTGATTGTCCAGGATCCCCAGACCATTTTTGACGCCGACACCCTTTTCATTGAATCCACCTATGGCAATCGCAATCACAAGTCCTTTGAGGACAGTACCAATGAACTCCTGGAAGCCATCCATTACAGTTATGCGCACAAGGAGAAAATTCTCATTCCGGCCTTTGCAGTGGAACGCACTCAGGAAATGCTATACATCCTGGGCGAATTCTTTCGCCAGGGGCGGATTCCTTCCATGCCGGTCTATTTGGACAGTCCGTTGGCCATTGCCGCTACGGAAATATTTCGCCGCATGAAGACATTCTACGATGATGATGCGGTTGCAATCGTGAACAAAGGGTTCGACCCTTTTGATTTCCCACAGTTGATCCTTACCCGAAGCACCCAGGAATCCATGCGCATCAACGAACAGCCTGGCGCTGCCATTATCATAGCGGGCAATGGCATGTGCACTGCAGGCAGGATAAAACACCATCTGAAACACAACCTCTGGCGCCGGGGAGCGTCACTGGTGATTGTGGGCTTCCAGGCAGAGGGAACCCTAGGCCGGAAAATCGTTGAAGGGGCCCGCAGCGTCAGGGTCTTTGGCGAACCCATCGCCGTTCACGCCAAAATCTATACCATCGGCGGCTTTTCTGCTCACGCCGGCCAATCCGAGCTATTGGACTGGATTAGTCACTTCGAAAATCCTCACATGCGGGTTTACATCATCCATGGTGAGCGAGGTATCAGCGAAGATTTTGCAGCAATCGTTCACCAACGCTTTAAGCTTCAGGCATCGGTCGCAACTGTTGGAGAAGACATCCGGCTTGCGCCGACTGAAGCAATAGCTGCTGCTGAAGAACCGAAATGGCAGGAGCGCCTTGCGCTGGTCGCGAAGAAGCTGGCCGAGGTCAAATCCATTGGCTCGGCAAAACCGGAAGCATTTTCGCCGCAGGTTCTGGCAAAGCTGGCAGATGAATTGTCCCGAGTAGAAGACAAATTGGATGAGGTTCTCCAACTGGCTCAAACCGAAGCGAACTAAGAGGAACGGCCACGGGAGAAGGAGGCAGTTGCCGAATGGCTTCTGCCCCCTGCCCCCGGCAAATCCGACCTCACTTCGACAGGAATTCGGATACCTTGTTCAAGATCCGTGCGGGAACGGGATAGGCATCCTTGACCAGGTACAAGGCCAACACCTCGGGATTGAACTCGATCGACTCGGCAACTTCCTGCGCCGTCAAACCCTTTTCTTCCATTTGCTTTATGATCGCTAACTTTTCTGCCTCCATGCTTCTCCCCTTTTTCTGCTGTCTGACAATCGTGATCACAATACACCATGGATTGTAAATGACAAGGCTCAGACTGCGCAACCACTTTTTCGTACTCTTCCGCGGGAATCGGAATAGGTCTGTCAGTAACTGTCCGGGAATAACTCTTGCAACTTGGCGGTTTCCGCAAGGTGGACTGTGCCCACCCTAAAAATGCCACATCTATTCTTGGACAGCCCCTAAGACTTGTCCCCTGGATGAACGGTCGCCAGAAATGCAAAAGGCCATAAGGTTGCACCTTACGGCCTCTTACAGAGAAAGGTCTCGCGCTCTAATCACCCAACCACTCGCGCTTTCGCATCACATTGCATCCCTCACCAGAACCTCCGCTGCAGATCCACAATCACCGCACCATTCAGCATCACGTTTCGCTCATACTCACCACAGGATTTTCCGCATGAACTGGAGCTTGAACTGCCGCTGGAACCTCTAACCGCGCTCACAAACCGGGGGAAACTCCGCTCGCACACTCGCTGTCATATTCGCTGCCGTTGCACCATCGCTTGAACAAGAGTCGCATTTCGCATCCACCGCATATTCCGCTTTCGCTCGCATGTCACATCAAGGTGATCGCCACACATTCCGTATCGCACGAGATTCCCTAACTCATATGTTGGCAGGCATCCTTTCACCTGGAATCAGATCCCGTCTGTAAATCAGATCACTTCCACATCCACCGCAGGAACACGCATTATCAGAGCACACTTTCCGCATCAACACGAGATCAGACGGGATGCACCATCGGACATCACAAAAACAGATCAACATCTTGCGCATGCCGAACGCAAGGAAACTTCAAAATCCACCGGATCAAAGGGCTTCTTCAAGAATGAGTGCACATTCAAAGGACTGAGTTGCTCCGCTACAGTTTGAAAATCATAGGGCGAAATCATAATCGCCAGCAGATTCGGATGGATCGACCGCAACCGCTTGATCAGCTCGGTCCCGTTTCCATCCGAGAGATGATACTCAACGACCGCCACGTCGTAATGACGACTTTGGGCATGAATAAGAGCCTCCCGAAGACTGGAACAACCGTCAAAGGAATACCCGCCATTTTCTAAACATTTTTCCAAAGAACGTCTTAATGGGGCCTCATTTTCAACCAGCAATAACCGCTTTTCCTGCACTGCGAACTCCCATTTGAGCTTCATGCGGCATCCGCTTCTGTTGCTTGCAATACCCGTGCCGCAGGCTCGATTAGGAAATATCGGCTCCAGAGAAGAGCTGATCAGCGCGGGGTGACATGCCCCGGAGAAGCGGGTCCATCGGGTGTAGACTATTCTCTATTCTGGATTACGGGTTGGGAGGACTACGCCAGGCTGGTTGCTTGCACAAGGAGGGGGCCATTTCTCCAGATAACATGTGAAATCAAAATGTTGCTGGAAACACCCAGGGTGTCCAAGCAACATATGGAGAATATTCTGCACTGGTATCGCCAATTGTGGAATATTGTCTAGGATTTGATGCCGTACTTCTTCAGGCGGTAGAGCAAGACATGTCGTGGAATTCTCAAAAAGCGGGCCGTCTTCGACTTATTCTCAGCGCATTTCTCATAAGCCTTTAAAATCACTTCTTTTTCTAGATCTCCCAAGGCCATCCCGTCATCAGGAAGTGCCAGGACCAGTTTTCCACCGCCGCTTAAGTCCTTCGGACTCGCGGTGTTGTTCAAGAATTGCAGATGTTTTTCAAAGATTGTTTCCTCCTTTTCGAGGAGAATGATCCTTTCGATAGCGTTACGGAGCTCGCGAATATTCCCCGGCCACGGGTGAGACAGAAGCATATATTCTGCTCCGGGGCTTATACTGCGGAAGCTCTTCCCGTACTTGTCGTTGAATTGCTCGATAAAAAATTGCGTCAGGGGCACGATGTCGTCCTTGCGCTGCCGCAGGGAAGGCAGTTCAATCCGGATGGTGGCGAGGCGAAAGAAGAGATCTTTGCGAAACTGGCCGTTTTCAGTTTTCTCCCAAAGGTCCTGATTACTCGCGGCAAGAACCCGGATATCCACTTTTTTCTTGCGGGTGCTACCCAAAGGGTAAAACTCCCTCTCTTCCAAAACCCGCAATAGTTTGGCCTGTATCTCAGGATGCAGTTCGGCGATCTCATCAAGAAACAGTGTCCCTCCGTCGGCTGTTTCCAGTAAGCCCTGTTTTCCCTCCACCCGCGCCCCGGTGAAGGCCCCTTTTTCATAGCCAAACAGCTCGCTTTCAATGATTTGCGCGCTAAAAGCCGCGCAATTGAGCGCCAAGAAGGGATAGGCCGCGCGCGGGCTTTGTGCGTGAATCAGCTTGGCAAATAACTCCTTGCCCACTCCGCTTTCACCCTGCAGCAGCACCCCGGCATCCGGGCTTTGCGCGCTCTTGATGGCTAACATTTGAGCTTCGAGAAAGCCGGGATTCTTGCCGATCAAATGATCGACCTGATAAAGCCGCTGAACCTCTTGACGCAGTCGTTCCACCTCGTTTTTCAAACCGGCATGATCCAGGGCATGTTGAATGGTTAATTCAAACTCATCCAGATCCACCGGCTTCACAAGATAGTCGAATGCTCCTCGCTTCATGGCCAAAACCACGTCTTTGACCTGCTCGTAGGCGGTTACCATAACCACCGTGGGCGAAGGACGGAGTTCTTTCAGGCGGAGCAGAAGTTCCATGCCACTCGCATCGGGAAGGCTGATATCCAGCAGAACCAGATCAGGCTTCTCGCGCAGGGCAAGCCGCAGCGCTTCACTGCCGGATTGTGCCTCGGAAACCAGGTACTCCCTCTCCAACAAACGACGCACGGCAGTTCGGAAGGGAATTTCATCGTCAACAATCAATATTCTTTGTTTGTCACGCATCAGCGAACCCTCTGCCTCTCAATCTCCATGATCTCCACACATGCCTGGAGTTCCGCAACAGCGTGGGATCATGAGTGGTTTTCGGTCAATCTACACCAGATTTTAGTGATTGATCAGCCCTTTCTTTCTCGCTATCATAGTTCTATGTTTGTGCAGTTTTGTTGACAAACCACGAAGAGCATGAAGTTCAAGAAGAAAATCGATAGCCTCAAGAGGAAACTCATTGATCTTCCTGAGCTTCGGGGGCTTCGTGGTAAGAGAATCGCTCAATCCAGGTTATAGTGAGATTTAATTTGGATTTAACTGGACGGTTGCTACAGCAACAGCAAGGGGTTGGCGTCAAGGACCATCCCTTTCAAATCAGACACTCGGAAACAAGCGACTTTCCATGAACCCCAATAAGGCCATATTGAGATAAGGAGTGCCGATAAACATGCCAAAGGACCTTTCGTTTCCTGAAGTCCCAGTGGAACAACTTCGCTGGAAGCTGGATCCACAGACTCTCCCTTTTGAGACCACACTCGAATTGCAGCCGGTACAGGAAATCATCGGCCAAGAACGCGCCATGGAAGCGTTTCGATTCGGTCTCGGGATTCGTAAGAACGGCTACAATTTTCTGGTCACCGGACCCACGGGTACGGGCAGAATGCATACAGTCCTTAAATTTCTTGAAGAGATGGCGAAAAAGGACTCAATCCCGGACGACCTCTGCTACGTATACAATTTCAAAGAGACAGAAGCTCCCAAGCTGATTCGCTTCAAGGCCGGATTGGGCCGGCCTTTCAAGGAAGACATAGCGAATCTCCTGGAGACCTTGAAAAAAGACGTGCCGCTCCTTTTCGAGAGCGAGGACTACCTCAACATGAAGAGGGAAATTCTCGAGAACTACGACGAAAAGGGTAAGCAGTTTTTTAAGGAGCTTGACGTCCGGGTAAAGAAAGAGGGGTTTGCCATTGTTCAGGTGCAAGTCGGACCGGTTACCCGCCCGGTGGTCATGCCCATCGTCAATGAGCAACCCACTCCCATGGAAAAGCTCGAGCTGCTGGTAGAAAACGGCGAATATCCCACCGAAAAATATGAAACCATCAAGGTGAAGCACCGCCAGCTTACCGAACAGGTTGACAGGATTTTCCTGGAAATCCGTGACATGCAAAGAGAGGTGCAAAAGAAGCTGGAAGATATTGATCGCTATATTTTTTTGAAAAGCGTGACAGGCCATATCGATACTCTGAAAAAAAAGCACGAGCAACCCAAGGTACACCTTTATCTGGATGAAATGGTTGAAGATATGGCGGACAACCTGGCCGCGTTCCGCGCCGGCCCACAGCAACAGCCCGGGGCGGGCGGTCCGTGGCCCATGCTCCAGGGTAACCCGTTTCAGCCCTATCAGGTCAATCTCCTGGTGGACAACAATGAAACGCGTTCCCAGCCAATCGTCGTGGAGCACAATCCCAATTACAAAAACCTCTTTGGCACGGTGGAAAGAGTCGTGGACCGGTCGGGGATGTGGACCACGGACTTCAGCCGCATTCACGTCGGTTCTCTGGTGAAAGCCAACGGAGGATTTCTGGTGCTCAACCTGATGGATGTCCTGCTTGAGGCGGGTGTCTGGCAGGGATTGAAAAGGGCCCTCAAAACAGATCTTATGGAAATCCAGACCTTCGATCCCTTCTATCTTTTCACCACTTCGGGGTTGAAACCAGAGCCCATCGAACTGGATGTCAAGGTGATCGTCGTGACCGAACCTAGCCTGTTTTACCGCCTGCAGGCTTATGACGAGGACACCCAGAAGATATTTAAAGTCCGAGCAGATTTCTCCAGCTCAATAAAAAAGGACGACCGCACCATTCTGCAGATGGCACGATATATCAAGACTCGAGGTGACGAAGAAGACCTCAAGTCTTTTGACCGTTCGGGAGTGGCGGCAGTGGTTGAAGAAGCAGTCCGCATGGCTGGCCGTAAAGAGAAACTCTCCACCCACGCGCTGCGCCTCAATGAAATCCTCCAGGAAGCAGATTTCTGGGCTGGTGAGGATGGCCAGTCGGTGGTGTCGGGAAAGCACGTCGACAAAGCCATGCAGAGCAGGATCTACCGATCCAGCTTAATGGAGGAGCAAATCCAGGAAATGATCGACCGGGGATCCTATCTCATCGACACGCAGGGGGCGGTCGTGGGTCAGGTGAATGGTCTGTCCGTCTATAGCCTGGGGGATCACAGTTTTGGCAAGCCGACGCGTATTACCGCTTCCACATCCATGGGACGGGCAGGGATCATCAATATTGAAAGAGAAGCGGACATGTCCGGAAGCACTCACAATAAAGGGGTCCTCATTCTGGGTGGTTATTTGCGCAAGAAATACGCACAAGAAAAACCCCTGACCATGACTGCGAGCATCGCCTTCGAACAATCTTATTCGGGGGTGGATGGAGACAGCGCATCTTCCACAGAGATTTACGCCATTCTGTCCAGCCTTTCCGGTCTGCCTTTGCGGCAGGACCTGGCCGTTACCGGTTCCGTCAACCAGAAAGGCGAAGTCCAGGCGATCGGGGGAGCGAATCAAAAAATAGAAGGATTCTTCGATTGCTGCAAGGCCAAGGAGCTGACGGGCACACAAGGAGTCCTCCTGCCCGAGAGTAATGTCCAGGATCTCATGCTGCGCAAAGATGTTGTGGAGGCTGTTGCCAACGGGCTGTTTCATGTCTATGCGGTGAAAACCATCGATCAGGGGATTGAGATCCTCACGGGTGTTCCTGCAGGTGAGGCGGATGCGGAAGGAAGTTACCCTGAAAATTCGGTCAATTTTCTGGTCCACAAGAAACTCTCCGACCTGGCGACTGGCTTAAAAAAGTTTTTTGAAGGCGAGGAAGAAGAATCCGCTTCTCAAAACGAAGGCAAAAAACAATAGGGAGTTTCACCCATGCGCGACTTGATTTCCTGGAAAAAGAACGAAATTGTCACTCTGAGGAACCAAATGGAAGAACTCTTCAATCGGTTCTTTGACCAGTTATCCTGCAGGTGTTTCACCCCGGGAGCGGGTCCCTTCACCGATTGGCAGTTTGACGAAGATGATCGCATGATCCGTGTCAGGATCGCATTGCCGAACACCGACCCTGACGACATCGATATCAGCCTCTTGGGAGAAATGCTCACCGTCCGGTCCAAGCGGGAGGAAACGCAACGGCTCGAAGAAAACGGTTATCCTGCCGAAAGGAAGTCGTCGTTATCCTTGGCTCGCAGTGTGAAGCTTCCCAGCCCGGTGAAACGGGATGACATTGAAGCCCGCTACGCCGATGGAGTCTTGGAGATTATCTTGCCAAAACTGGAGAAAACTGCCGTTAGAGTTGAAGTCAAGAGTCAATAGTGAAGGGTGTTTATGTTGCAACACGAGATCATCGAATTGCTCGAGGAGCTCTCTTCGTGTCCCGGCCCCCCGGGTGGTGAACAACGGGTGGCGAGTATCATCAGAAGACACCTGGAGGGTTTCTGCGGGATTCGTTACGACGGGCTGGGATCGCTGCTGGCGGAAAAACCCGGCAAACATGATAAACCACGTCTCTTGCTGTGCGCGCACATGGACGAAATCGGCTTCATGGTGCAAAGCATCACCGACAGGGGACTCCTCAGGCTGCAACCGCTGGGAAGCTGGGGCGGTGACCAGTTCTCCTCCCTGCGATTGGTGATCCACACCGAAAAGGGAGATTTCCCCGCAGTGCTGGCGGCCATCCCACCTCATTTCAAAAAAAATGCCGCGGAAAAAGACCATGAGCGTGAAATCATTGCGGACATAGGCGCTTTGTCTCGGGAAGAGGTGAACGAGCGGGGCGTCATGTTGGGCGATTTGCTCACGCCCGCCAGTCGCTTTGAGTTCTTCGGCGATCAGGTTCTGGCCAACAAGGCCTGGGATGACCGGGTTGGCTGTGCGGCTTTAGTGCTGGCCATGAAGCACCTGCAAAGTTTCGATCATGCTGCCACTGTTATTGCAGCGGGGACGGTTCAGGAAGAGGTTGGAACCCGAGGCGCCACAACGGCCGTGGCGGTTGCTGAACCGGATCTGGCTATTGTGCTGGAGGGCGCACCCGCCGACGACTTCCCGGGGTTGGCCAAGGACGAACCCCAGGGCGCCCTGGGCCAGGGGTGCCAGATCAGGCTTTACGATCCGACCACCATCACCAACAGGAAGTTTTGGCAGTGGGCCGCTCATCTGGCTTTGCAGCACAACATTGCCCATCAACTCGCCGTCCGGCAGAGCGGATCCACTGACGCCCGCGCCATTCATGTTGCCTGCGGTGGCATCCCCACCCTGATCCTGTCCACTCCGGTTCGTTATATCCACTCCTCCACTGGTCTCCTCCATATGTCCGACTTTGAATCCACCGTTTCGCTACTGAAAGTCATCCTGGAATCCCTGAACCAGGAGGTCTCTGATCGGATCACCCGCTTTGCCCCACCAGACCTCAACGATCAGTAACACCCAGCGAAACCAGCGGAAAAATGACATGGAAAGTCGTTCCCGCTCCCGGGGCACTGGTCACCTCCATGTGGGCTCCATGTTGTTCAAGAATCTGACGGCATATGCTCAAACCCAGACCGGTGCCGTCGGATTTCCGAGTGAAAAACGGATCAAAAATTCGGTCTCCGTCCTCGGGAATAATACCGATCCCCGTATCGCTGACCTGCAGGCGTAACCCAGGGGGCTCATCCTGCAGGCTAGTCCTGAGCAGGAGATTTCCCCCGTCCGGCATGGCTTCAACGGCATTAATCACCAGATTCATGATCACCTGACTGACCTGGTTGAAATCCATGATGAGTGGCGGAAGCCCCTCAGCCAATTCCAGGACGACATCGATGCTCCCCTTGCGCATATGCACCCTCGCCAGGTCATGGCAATAGCGCACCACGTCATTGAGTTGGTTCGACAGGAATTGAGGTTCACGCGGTTTGGCGAAATTCAGTACCTGCTGCACAATGCGATCGATTTTCTTGATTTCCAGGAGCAAATCGGAAAGCATTTGCTCCTGGGCCCCATCGAGAGACAGCTCCCGGTGCAGCATCTGAGCATTGAAGTTGATCGTGGCGAGTGGATTACGGATCTCATGGGCGATTCCTGCCGCCAGAGTGCCGAGTGCCTTGAGTCTTTCGCTTTGTTGGAGCCGCTGTTCCAGTCTTCTCGTCTCGGTGACGTCTTTTTCGTAATAGACGACACGTTCGAGGCTGCCGTCCTGATTCAATACGGGAAATACAGAATAGTGATAATATCCTCCCCATTGCGGATGTGGACCCTGCTGCTGCACCGTTTGCTTTTGCAGCAGGCATTTCTCTATGGGACAATCCGGGACAGGATCAGCTGTTTGGTAGAGCACCCCGGGATAGAAGCGACCGACGAGCGTTTCGGCCTTGCCGTAAACCTCTTCGCTGGTGCGATTGACATGCAGGATGCGGCGCAGATGATCAACGACAAAAATACTGTGCTGGATGGCGTCGAAGCTGATTTCCAATTCGCTCTTGGCGCGTTGGACGGACTCAAAGAGCTGCGCATTCTGGATGGCCGCTCCAATCTGCTGCCCCAAGGTGGTCAGAAATGCACTCCGCTCTGGACGAACCTGCAGGACTCCATCGTTGGTAACGTAGAGAAGCCCCAGCACATTCTTCTGCGAAACGAGCGGGATGCAAATGATTTCGTCTATTCCCTCCTCGATCATCCTTTCCTGCAAACCGGGGAAAACAACCCTTTCCGGGGAAAACCAGGAAGCGGAATGCTGATTAGCAAGATTTTCGAATCGTTGGCCGGGAAGGGTCAAGTCATGGATATGGTGCACCAGCGCCGCAGAAAAGCCATGGTAGGCTGAAAGAGCAAAATACCAGAGATCCTCCGCAGTTTCCTTGAGCAGATAAATCGCTCCCATTTTGAACTGGAGCGTCGTCAAGATAGCCATCAAGGCTTGCTGCAGGACATCTTTCAGGCGCGGGGAGGAGTGTAAGGCCGAGGAAATATCGAAAAGGATCTGCAGTTCGTGGCGCTGGCGCAGCATTTCTGCCGCGGTGGAACCATGAATTACGCCTTTTCGCTTGGTTGACATGTTTAAGGGCTTCCAACCGCCGAAGCTTTCGCTGCAATGGCCTCCCATTGAGAGCAAATGACCCGGGCGATGCGAATGGAAGCAGCATCTATCATTTTACCGTCCAAGGCCAGAGACCCACAGCCTTTGCTTTGCGCCTCCCGGTATGCTTTAAGGATTTCCCGGGAGCGTTTCACATCATCGGCTGACGGAGTATACATTTCATTGATGGGTTCAATCTGATCCGGATGGATGGCCCATTTTCCGTCACAACCCAACGCCGCGCTCAAGAGGCAGGCCTTTCTTAACCCGTCTCCATCCCGATAATTGCCGAAGGGAGCATCAATGGCCGCTAAGCCGGCTGCTTTTGCGGCCATGGCCATGCGGCTCAAAGCATAGTGCCAGCGGTGTCCCGGGTAGAAGTCTTCACTCTCACCATGGCCGCTGACACCTTTGCTCAACATGCCCAGGGAAGCGGCGTAATCCGCTATGCCGAAGACCAGCGCCTCGAGTCTGGGTGAACTGAAGGCGATTTGATCCACGTAGAGCATTCCCCTGGCTGTTTCGATGGAAGCTTCCAACCCGATGCGTCTTTGAAATCCTTTGTGCATTTCAATCTGGGTCAAAAAACTGTCAATCGCCCTGATTTCACCAGGATCGTTGACTTTGGGCACGACAATGACATCCAGCCGGTCACCGGCCACTTCCACCACATCTATCAGGTCCCGATAGGCAAACGGCGTGTCCATCCCGTTCATACGGTAAGCACGGACCCTTCCGCCCCAGTCTTTTTCCTGCAAGGCGGCAACCACCCGTTTGCGCGCCAGTTCTTTTTCCTCAACCGGAACACTGTCTTCCAAATCCAGCATAACCACATCGGCTGGGAGGCCCAAAGCCTTTTCCAACATCTTTTCGCGGTTGGCGGGCACGGATAAAATTGAACGTCGCAAGCGAACGGGTCGGTCCATTCTGTGCTCCACACCATCTATGCCTAATCGAAACTTTTCTCCGCCCCCTTCTCCTTCAGAGCAGCCTGGGCCGCAGCCAGCCGGGCCACCGGCACCCGGTAGGGGGAGCAACTGACGTAGTCTAGTCCGATACGGTGGCAGAACTCCACGGAAGTGGGCTCACCCCCGTGCTCCCCACATATGCCGATTTTGAGGTCCGGCCGAGTGGAGCGGCCTTTCCCCACAGCCATTTCCATCAATTGGCCCACCCCGACTTGATCCAGCCGATCAAAAGGATCATGTTCCCAGATTTTGGCTTCCAGGTAAGCCGGCAAAAATATACCTGAGTCATCGCGACTGATGCCGAAGACGGTCTGGGTTAAATCGTTGGTGCCGAACGAGAAAAACTCCGCGACCCGGGCAATCTCATGGGCCCTCAGGGCTCCCCGCGGCACCTCGATCATCGTTCCCACCTGATAGGCCACGCTGACCCCCAGCCGCTGCATCACTTCCGCGGCGACTTCATCCACAACCCGTTTTTGATGCTTCAGTTCAGCCACACCCCCCACCAATGGAATCATGATTTCCGGATGGACATCGATGCCTTCCTTCTTGACTTCACAGGCCGCTTCTATAATCGCTCGGGCTTGCATGGCGGTGATTTCCGGGTAAACAATGCCCAGGCGGCAGCCCCGATGTCCCAGCATCGGATTGGCCTCATGGAGCAATTGGACTTTAGCTTCCACGCGTTCCAATGGAATCCCCATATCTTGTGCCAGCTTATCGATATCTTTCTTCTCACCGGGCAGGAACTCATGCAGCGGAGGATCCAAAGTACGGATCGTCACCGGCATTCCTTTCATTTCCCGGAAAATACCCTTGAAATCCTCTTTTTGCATGGGCAGGAGCTTGGCCAGGGCTCGCTCTCTGCCGGCTCGATCTTCAGCCAGGATCATCTCGCGCACGGCGTCAATCCGGTGCCCCTCAAAAAACATGTGTTCGGTGCGCGTCAGCCCTATACCTTCTGCGCCAAAAGCGATGGCGACCGCGGCCTGGTCCGGCTGATCCGCGTTGGTCCTCACGCGGAGGCGGCGGCATTGGTCCGCCCAGCCAAGCAGCGCCACATAATCCTGGTAGATCTCGGATTCCTCCGGAGCCATGGTCTTTTCCACGAGCACCCGCAGGATCTGGGAAGGACGGGTGGGGATCTGTCCGATAAACACTTCGCCGGTTCTACCATCCAGGGAAATCCAGTCACCTTCCTTCACCACCCGGTCGCCCACCATCATGTGGCGTTTGGGATAGTCAATCTCAAGGTCGTTACAGCCGACGACGCACACTTTGCCCATCTGACGACCCACCAGTGCGGCATGGGAAGTCATCCCGCCGCGAGCGGTGAGAATTCCCTGGGAAGCACTCATCCCGCGGATGTCTTCCGGAGAAGTTTCGATTCGCACCAGGATAACTCTCTCCCCTTGGCGAGCCCAGTCTTCCGCATCCGGAGCATTGAACACGACACGTCCGGTGGCGGCGCCGGGTCCGGCATTCAACCCGTGGGTGAGAATGGCCTTGGCCTGGATGGCCACTTCCTTGGCTTTCGGATCAAAAGTCGGCCGCAGCAATTGATTCAACTGATCGGGTTCCACCCGCATCAGTGCTTCTTCCTTGCTGAGGATGCCTTCCCGCACCATATCCACGGCAATTTTGAAGGAGGCAAAACCGGTGCGTTTTCCAGAGCGTGTCTGAAGCATCCACAGCTTGCCCTTCTGAATGGTGAATTCGATATCCTGCATGTCCCGATAGTGTCGATCCAGGACCTTGCGTATTCGGTCCAGTTCGGCGTAAATCTCCGGCATCGTTTCTTCCAGAGAGAGCGACTCGGCATCACCCTTCTGCCCTTTGTTGATCGGCTGCGGGGTGCGGGTTCCCGCCACCACATCCTCCCCCTGAGCGTTGATGAGATATTCCCCGAAAAAGACATTTTCTCCGGTGGCCGGGTTGCGGGTAAAAGCCACTCCCGTCCCGCTGTCATCACCAATATTGCCGAACACCATGGCTTGCACGGTCACTGCGGTGCCCATGTCATCGGGGATGTCATTCAGTTCGCGGTAGGCAATGGCGCGCGGGTTATTCCAGGAGCTGAAAACAGCACTGACAGCGCCCCACAGTTGCTCTTTGGGGTCTTGAGGGAATTCGATCTTAAGCCGAGTCCGGATGAGTTCCTTGTAGCGTTCCACCAAGTCCTTTAAATCTGATGCCGACAACTGGTTATCAAACTTTGCGCCACGCGCTTTTTTTACTTCGTCCAATATTTCTTCGAACGGGTCGACATCGTCTTTCGATTCCGGCTTGAGCCCCAGTACCACATCTCCATACATCCCCACGAAGCGGCGGTAACAGTCATACGCAAAGCGTTCATCCTGAGTTTCTCGAGCCAGCGCCTGTACGGTCAGGTCGTTCAGACCCAAATTGAGCACCGTATCCATCATGCCCGGCATGCTGATTGCCGACCCGGAGCGAACGGAAACCAGGAGCGGATTTTTCAGATCGCCAAATCTGCATCCAATGATTTCTTCGAGACGCTGCAATGCCTGTTCCACCTGCTCCTTCAACTCAGCCGGGTACTCACCTCCATGTGCATAATAATAGGCACAGATCTCCGTGGTAATTGTGAAACCGGGTGGAACCGGAATGCCCAGGTTGGTCATCTCGGCCAGGTTTGCGCCTTTCCCGCCCAGTAGATCTTTCATCTTAGCTGTGCCGTCAGCTTTTCCTCCCCCAAAGAAGTAAACACATTTTATGGCCATAACTCGGTTCTCCCTCTCTCAGATTACAAATTCAATTTTTCTAAGATTCACGGCATATGAAAGCTTCTGGAATCGGCTTCAATGGTGAGGCGAGTCCGTACGCTCCGTTACGCAAACCTGGTAGTGTATTGCATGAACCCTATATGCAGGCGAAGAGACTAGAGATTACTGCGATTGGAATATTGACTAATTTAAGTACCATCATTTTGTTGCGGTTTGAAGGAAAAAAAACCCCACCTCGGAAAGAGGTGGGGTGGACTCGCATAAAAGCGCTCGCTCTAAAGCTCAAGCCATGAATCGGAATACAGGGCATGTCCCAGAATGACTTTGGCCGTCTTGACATAGTCCTGCTCTTCCTTGGACAGAGAGCTCATATTGATCGGCTCGCCATCCTGCACTTTGGCCACCAGAGCCTCCAGATCCGGGCGCTTGCCGCGGGCAATTTCGTGCAGTGGGGTGTCAAAAGTGTCCACAATGGCGGATGTCATTCCCAGGCGCTTCAGCAAAATCAGCATGACCTGGTTCAGAATCGGCCGCAAGTGCTCGGGCGGGCCATTGGAAACATTGGACAAACCGATAGTGCTCTTGCATCCGGGGGCCAGGTCGGGCAGCATCTGCATAAAGGACAGCGCGCTCAAGATCTGGCCCTGCTGCACATTGACCGGTGTTTGAATGGGATCGATGAAGATGCGCTCGGGAGGAATGTTCAATTCACTGGCTTTGTACAGCAGCTCCGCAGCAAGGGCGCCACGCTCGTTTTCATCCCGGGGCATGCCTTCAGGTCCCCAGAGCAGGCCAATGAATTCCGCATCGTACTTCGCTGCCAGCGGAAGCAGCGCTTCCATACGCTCGGGACGCACCATGATGGAATTGATCAAGGCACGGCCCTTCTTATGGGCCTGCAGACCGGCTTCGATGGCCTTAACGTTTGAGGTGTCCAGGGCCAGTGGCAAGTCGACCACCTCATGCACCACCGGGACAAGCCAGCTCATTAATTCCACACCGGTTTTTCCGGCCGGCCCGATGTTGAGGTCAATGTAATCCATTCCCGCCTCTGCCTCCTCGACAGCCAGGGTTTGTAACGTCTTGGCATCGCGTTCCTTCAAGGCCTTGCCGTATTTCTTGCTCATAATGTTGAGATTTTCACCAATCAACTTCATAGACTGCTCCTTCTTCCCTTCTGCTGGGCCGCATCACCCATCAACCATTCATCCGACCTCGGTATGCTCCGCCCCGGGGCCAACCCGTGCCTCATTTTTTACAACCATTCCCGAGCCTGCCAGCCACATCTCATGAAGAGCAACAGTGAATAATGCTCTTCGCCGGGAATTCAACCCATTGATTATGCCGGCCGGGTGATCCAGCGCACGCTCAGGATCCTGCCGGTCCAGGCCATATGCAGTGAAACTGACTTGGACAATAAGTGAGATCGCTTGATGGGTGCCGCGCCAACTCGAATAATATTTTGGGGGCCAGCCTAAAACTCTCTTGGTAAGGACCAGCCCGGACAATGAATGGCGGACCATTCAAAGGTGGAGTAGATCCCTCCCCCGTCAAAGGGGGAGGAGACCTGTCATGCTCACACGCTTTATCAGGTTGGTTTCCAGCTCTTGAGAAACTTCGGAATTTGGCTGGCTTCCCTTGGACCGACAACCACATTATATCCAGGGATTTCCTCTTCCAGCTCCCCGCTGATGCCTGCCGCATAACCGGGAATCACAAAACTCTTGTGTTTGATCTTGTCCTTGATGCCGCACTTGTTGATGAAGGTGCCCGCACTCTCGCCCGAAAACTTGCCGGCCGCCCATGCCGTCATAACGGACAAACCCTCGGTGTCCTGAACCAACAGCCAGGCCGGAACACGGCTCGATTCGATTTCACCCGAAACGATGAAGTAGGTGAGTGAAAAATTACAGGTGACCAGGACGGGTGACATCTCATCAGGATTATTGATGGGATAGATACCCTGCTCGGCAGTCATGGGACGCTGCGGATCCGTGTAAATATTGAGCCGTTCCAGCAACAACGGGAACACACTGTGGGCCTGGAAATCACTCATGACGATAAGAGCCCCGTACTTCGCGACAAAAGTCGCAGCCACCAGAGACTCCTCCGCCAGGCCATCCGCCATTTCATTGGCAAAAACAATGGTCGGGAAACCGAGAGGCCGGAAACGATCCTTCAAAGCGGAACGCCGAATGATAATCTGCTGCTCGAAAACCTTCTTCAGCTCTCGGCTGCCGGTGTCGATCACCAAGTCCTTCAATCCCAGGGCAGTGAGTTTCTCCGTCAATGCGATCACACTATCCAAGCTGCCATCGCCTCTAACCGCCAGAGGGCAGTCGGCCTCTTTGGCCAGAGCCCCAAACTCGTCGGCATTTGCAGCCGTGGCGGCATAAATGAGCGGTTTCGTGCCTTTGACTTCGGCAAGCGCCGCTTTCATCGCATCGGCTTTATCCGACATCAGGATCAATGCGGCGCCACAACCGTCCGTCACCTTTTTGGCCAGAGCGGCAAACTTGGCCGCGTCCCCGGCGTCCTTTACGGCGAAAACCTCAGGGCGCAGATTCAAGCCGACACGGTCATACTGACACGCCTTGAATCTCGCAATCTTGCCATCGACCGAAGCGCCGTCCTCATCCGTGCTCACCAGGGCGGCAAAACCCGGCGGGTTCACAAAGGTCTTTTCATGCCGAAACATGACGGTTTCACCGCCGATTTTCACGGCGTAATCACCGGCTCCCAAGGTAAGCGGCCGGATCGGTGGGGCGGAGTCAGCCGCCAGTTGTTCTTTCGCTGCTTCCGACACGTGCGGGCACGCGTCGAGTTCTGCCTTCGCCGCCGCGAGATTCATGGCAAAGGCCAAGCATGTGGGTACCCCACAATCTCCACAGTTGGTTTTTGGAAGTAACTTAAATATCGCAATACCTGTCAAGCCCATCTGTTGTTCTCCTCATCACGGTTCAGATTGAAGCAACAGGGAAGGACCCCGGGTCCTCCCCTGTATCAGGATTTATCAAAGAATCGAATCCATGCTCAGCGCAGGATGGCCAACCTCTTGCAGGAAGGGCAGGATTTCATCTTCGGTAACGCCCTGCTCTTCGGTGGCGATCATGTCGATGAAATTGGGAATGCCAATTTCCTCGCCGCGCTTGATCAACCGTTCGCGAATTTCTTCCTTGAAAATCTTCGGCATCCACACCAACCGGCTGAGGCCGCCGTCACCAGCGATAAACTTCCTCTGGGTGACGTTGTACTTGCTGTGCCCCACAAAACCCGGAGTCACGTTGCCACCGCCGATGGTCCCTGCCAAGGTGGTGAACTTCATTCCTGCAGGCGTCATGCCGGTGTAATCGCGATTCACGGTCATAATGCCGTTGCACATCGGCAGCAGCGCGGCGATGCACTCGCAGCAGCCGCAGGTGGTCATGGGATCATAAACGATGCTGTAGAAGTTGTAGCTGGAAATGGATTGCCTGGACGCCTTATAGACAAAGTCGTTGATGCCTTTGAAGTTCCCCAGTTTGGGATCCAGGACTTCGCCTTTTTCTATGGGCTGGTTGGGGCCGGTCGGATTGATCTCGTTGGAGGCCTTGCAGTCCAGCCAGTTGTAGGCGCCGCACAACCCGGTGCGCTCAGGACTGATGACACACACGTGAGTTGGTGCGAAGGACTGGCACAGTGTACATGAGTAGTAGGTTTCGATGCTTTCGTCGGTCATGCCTTCCACCCGCTCATCGCGCACTCTGTACGCGCTTTGTGCCGTCGGCAGCATCTTTTTCACTGTGTCTTCCTCGGTGTAGATCTTCACCTGACACTTATCAAAGATGGCGCCGAAATCCTGATGGAATTTGGCATGCAGGATCTTGCCGATGTGTTCCAGGGTAAACCCCTTTTCCACCGCCTGTTTGCCGATGCGATACCAGGCGATATCCCTTTGCCCGATATGCATAATGCCCTGGGCATAATTGACCAGATGGTGGATTTGTCGTTCCAGAATCGGTTCGTAGTCTTCCTGCATCTTGCGGCCCGCCACTTCAACGATCACCGCCAGCGGCAGCCGGCTGCCCGGTTTAATGTCCTTGATGTCCGGACCGAACACTTCCACTTTGCCGTCTTCCACTTCATCCATTTCAGCAATGCGTGCCCACTCGAAGCATGGTGTCTTGCCGCCGCCGCACTCCAGGTAAACGTCTTCTTTGCGAACCCGTTCACCCTCAAAGGCCGGGCCGTAAGAAACGGGCACCGGAACTTCGGTAATGGCCACCTTCAGGCCGCGCACTTCAATGGATCTTTGACACATGTTATCGTAGGTCACATTAGCCACCACGTGTTCATAGGTACAAACACCGGTGGGAAGGATTTCGGGAATGTCGGTGTCGGCGAGAGTCGGGAAGCCCCAGTTGACGGCGCCGGCAGCATTGGCCGCCCATTCCGCGTTCACTTCACCCAGGGCGTTCACGAACGCAAAGATGCGTTCCTTGTTGTAGAGGAGAATCTTTTTGTAATCGCCGGGCTCAACGCCACCGAAAGCCATCGCCGCGCGATTGGCAAAACCCAGAGCGAAAACCGCGGCTGAAATCTCCGGCCCAAAGGGCACGAGACGCGTCGACCAGCCTATTTGTACTCCCGCCTCTATAAGCTGCTGCGAAAAAGTCGTTCCCGCCTGGTTGGCACACATGAACACATAGAGGTTCTTGCGTTGATACTCTTCTGCAATGGCTTTGGCGATTTCGGGGTTGGGCGCCGCGCCAACAATAGCGGCAAATCCAGGGGCACTGCCATCCACAAATTCGATGCCGCGCTTGCGCATGACGGTGTCATCGGCGGCCCCGAGCCAAATCCGATCACCTTCCGGGTCTTCCGACCACAGATAATAGTCGGGATCTTCCACATAACGAATGGCTTCCCCCACTTCTTCGGCCAGGATGGCGGCCATGCCGGCATCGAGGAGATGGCCCAGATAGGGGGTGTGGATGATGCCCTTCACATGGGGAGGCAGCAGACTCTTGCAGCGCTGCATAACCGGCTCGGCATCAGCCAGCTTCTCCACTTTGATTCCCAGAATCGAATAGATAATGGGCAGATAATAGGCCGTATTGGGGAAGGCCAACGGCTGATTTGGTCCATATTTATCCATGGCCTGCTGAAACTTGCCTTCCACCTTGGACACTATATTGTAAGCACCTTGAATTGCAGCAAAAGCAACTAACCTGGACATAACCTACTCCTTTTCTTAAGGCGTATTTTCATAATGAACTCAATGCCATCGACTTCAAAGATCCATTGCCACACGTGATGAGATAAGCGCAACGGGGGTATCACCGGATCGGTGAACCCCCGTCACATTTCTCACATCGCATCCATGGCGCGGCGATCTTCCATGCTGAACAGCTTACGTTCTTTCTTGCCCATGATGCCGAGAGCTTCGCGCTTCTTGTCAATATGGGCGATCATCTTGCGCGCCATCTCATGGGGTTCCACCGCGAAATCCCATTTGCCGCAGCCCAGTTCTTCCAGGCCGTTGAACAACAGGTTGTGGAACTTGGTCCCCTCAATGGTCGGGAAGGTCACCCCGAAGATCGTGTACACCCCCGAGGCCACAAAATACTGCCCGATGGAAATCGCCTTCTCACTCATGTACTCGGGAGCCGCACCCGCCACCGGCAGGTCCGCAATGGACTCTCCCAGTCCGCCCACCCGCACCATCTCCGCGCAGGCAATCAGGATCCGGGTATTGTCCACACACGACCCGAGACTCAGCACCGGCGGCATGCCCACCGTTTCACACACTTCCCGGAGTCCATCACCGGCCAGCACCGCCGCATCCGGCTTACACAATCCGGCCTTGGCCAGCGCGATCTGCGAACAACCGGTCTGCACCACCAGCACGTTGTTCCGGATCAGCTCCTTCACCAGTTCCACGTGCACGTAATCCTGCCTCACCCTCGGGTTGGTGCACCCCACCACGCCGGCCACGCCGCGGATGCGCCCGTTGATGATGTTGTCGTTGAGCGGCTTGTACGAACCCCGGAAACTCCCGCCCAGCATGTAGTTCACATACTCGTGGGAAAAACCGTGAACCCCCATGTCCCGGCGTTGCGGAATCACCACCCGGCCCGGTCGGTTCTGGAAACGTTCGATGGCCATCTCCACCACCTTGTCCGTGCATGCGCGAGGCGTGTGCTCGTGAAACTCGATGTGCATCGCCCCGTGAATCTTGGCCCGCGGGTTGGTGGTGAAAAACTTCGTCCCGTAGCACTCGCTCATCTTCGCCAGCGCCTGCATGATGCACTGCACATCCACCGCCATGGCATCCACCGCGCCGGTTGCAATCACCGCCTCGGTGCTCATGAAATTGCCCGCATGCGGCACCCCGTGACGCCCAAGCACCTCGGCCCCGGAACAGCACATGCCGAGCAAATTGATGCCCCCCGCTCCAATCGCCTTGGCCTTCTCGATATTGGCCGGATCATTGGCCGAAGCAATCATCGATTCAAACAGGTTCGGTTCGTGACCATGGACAATGATGTTCACCTGGTCTTCCTTCAAAAACCCCATGTTCACACCGGCCACCAGAGGCTTCGGGGTGCCGAACAGGATGTCGGAGATTTCGGTGGCCACCATGGAACCGCCCCAACCGTCCGCCAAGGCCGTGCGCGAACATTGCTTGACGATATTTTCATAATCCTGGTCCACGCCCATGTGGGAGCGGTGCATGATTTCCATGATTTCCCGCATCGCGCCGCGCGGTACGATGCCCAACTTGCGCCAGGTCTCCAAAGTCTTGGCCGGCACCCGCTTGGCAAACGGAATCTCCCCCTCCACCTGGGTATAAGTCCGTTCCAACTCCTGGTAGAGATCCTTGGCGATCTCCATCGTCTCGCGACCCACCACCTCGATGTCGATGCTCGCCGCCACATTGCGCAGCTTCTCTTCGTCCTTGATCTGGTAGTCGCTGATTTTCCCGTGCACCACTTCCCGGAACAAATCCAGCATGCTCATGCCGTGATCGGTGTGCGCCGCACAGCCGCTGGCCACCATCCGCGCAAAATTGCGCGCCGCGATGGTGTCGATGGTCGCCCCGCACACCCCCACCTTGGCATAGGGGTCCTTCGGGTTCAACCGGCACGGACCCATGAAGCAATGCTTGCAGCACGCCGAATCCGCCCCGATGGGGCACGCCTTCATGTCCGCCGCCCGCTGAAACGCCGTCTCGAACCCTTCCGA
>Ga0209254_10000721_pt1 | contig 28310 bp, 22 predicted proteins | sample FrelakmetDIP11DI_FD_187148 | JGI IMG/M metagenome (GOLD analysis project Ga0209254, IMG submission 187148) | Freshwater lake sediment microbial communities from the University of Notre Dame, USA, for methane emissions studies - DIP11 DI (SPAdes)... | ecosystem: Environmental > Aquatic >... | reverse complement strand
CCACGTCAACCGGCATTGGCTGATCGGGTACTCGCGATCTCACGTGTAGCCTGTGCAGGGCAACAAACCAAAATCGGAAACTATTATTTTACATCTCCTAAGTGCGAGCCGACAGTGCATGGCTGACACTTTTCCGCCAGTGCATCGCTGACAAAAATGTCGCTGGAACCGCCAGCGCATTCCTGACACCGGTGACGGTTAAAATGTCCTTCCTGCCCTGAGCATGTCATTTCTAGCTCGACATGAGCGTACACAAAGCTGGCACCCAACATTCAAAATGGACTGCAAATACCGGAGGTTTTCGCATGACACTTAAGAAAAGTCTAACGCGAATCGCTTCTTTCCTGAAGCAGTAACCGTCATTTATACGTCCAGCAGTGACGGTCGGAAAACACTTTCCTGTCAGCCATGCACTGGCGGTTCTGCCGCGATGAGCATGGTCAGGGATGCACTGTCGGCTCGCAGCTAAGATTGTGGGGCGTTTTCTCGGCGGTACGCCCGAAAACGGGCTGAGGTCACTCGAAAATGCGTTGCAGGCGCATCCTGAAATTGACGTGGTAGCCAGTATCAATGATGCCGGAGCGTTTGGCGCCGTCAAAGCTCTGGAAGCGGCGGGCAAAGATCCACAGACGACGATCGTGGTGGGCATTGACGCCGACGCGCAGGCCAAAGATCTGATCGAGCAAGGCAAGTTCTATCGTGGCACGGTGGACACTTCGCCGGAACTGACGGGCGAGATGGCGGTGAATGCCGTGATTAAGTTGCTGGCGGGCAGCACTGCGCCCAAGAATGTGCGCGTGCCAGTCGGCAAGATCACGAAGGACTCACTCCCATGACCTATTCGTGATGACACCATCCACCTCGGAAGCTTCAACCCGTTCTCGCTGGACGCGGCGCCGCGTCATGGATTTTGTGGGCGAGAACGGATTGATCGTCATCTTCATGCTGTGGTGTGTTTTCCTCTCGCTGGCTACCGACAGCTTTCTCACGCAGCGCAACATTCTCACCGTCTTGCAGCAGTCCGCTATCGTCAGTATCGTCGCCATTGGCGAGATGCTGGTCTTGTTGACGGGTGCTATGGATGTTTCGTTGGCGGCGATCTTGGGCGTCAGCGGTCTCGTGGCCGCCAGCCTCATGATCAATAACGTACCGCCGCTGCTAGCCGTTGCAGTGGGCGTGGGGGCGGGTGGCGCGATCGGGCTGGTGAACGGCCTGATCGTGACGAAGAGCAAGATCAATTCCATCATCGCTACGCTGGGCATGCTCAGCATTCTGGGCGGGCTGGCGCTCATCATCACGCAGGGGCAAACGATCTATGGGCCGGCGTTGGACAGCATTGGCTTCTTGTCAAGCGGCGTCATGGCCGGTGTGCGTGCGCCCATTGTAGTGATGTTCATGTTGTATGCGTTGTTTTCCAGCGTGCTGAGCCGCACCCTGTTCGGCGCGCAGCTATATGCCGTGGGCAGCAACGAGAAAGCGGCCTGGCTCTCCGGCCTGCGTGTCGATCGCATACGCATCGCGGCCTTTGTGTTGGCCGGCGTGGGCGGCGTCATGCAGGTGGCGCGGCAGGGCTCGGCTACCGCCATCATGGGCGATGAGTTCTTGTTCCCCATTCTCACCACGGTCATCCTGGCCGGGGTCAGTCTGAGCGGCGGCAAAGGCCGCCTGTTGAATGTTCTCATCGCGGCGATCTTTCTGGTAACGATTACAAACGGCATGGTGCTGCTTGGCATGTCGGTCAATGCTCAGCGGGTCGCTTCGGGTGTGATCTTGATCGCAGCCTTGTCGCTCGATCGGCTGCGGCAGCGGGGGCGGTGACAGACGATGGCAGCCCTCCTCCAACTCGATGGGATCAGCCGCGCTTTTCCGGGCGTGCAAGCCCTGCAGGATGTTACCTTCTCCATCGAAGCCGGTACGGTCCACGCGCTCGTTGGCGAGAACGGCGCGGGCAAATCGACGTTGATCAAAATCCTGTCGGGCGCGCTGGCCGCCGATCGCGGCACGCTGCTGCTCGACGGACAACCCTATCAACCGCGCGATCCCCGCCATGCTCTGCGATCCGGCCTGGCGACCCTCCATCAAGAATTGAATTTATTACCCACCCGCAGTGTGCTGGCGAATCTGACGCTGGGCCATGAGCCGACGCGTTACGGCATTATCGACTGGAAGCAAGCCAGAGCTCCGGCACACCGCGCGTTGCAGCAGTTGCAGGCTGAGTATGTGCCGCTGGATGCGCCGCTGCACGAACTGACACTGGGCGAGAAGCAGCTGGTAGCCATCGCCAAAGCACTGTTGAACGAATGCCGCGTGTTGATCATGGACGAGCCGACCGCGGCTTTGAACAGCGCCGAAGTCGAAGCGCTGTTCAACGTGCTGACCACCTTGAAGGCGCGCGGCGTAACAACGTTGTATGTCTCGCATCGCCTGGATGAAGTCTTCCAGATCGCCGATGCAGTGACAGTGCTGCGCGACGGACGACACATATGTACTACGCCATTGACTGCAACAACGCCCGACGATCTGATCGCCGCTATGGTGGGGCGCTCATTGACCAACGCCTTTCCACCCCGTGGCCGTCACCTGGGCGAGGTGGTGCTGTCGGTTGAGCACTTGAGCAGCGCGCGCGCGTTTGAAGACATCTCATTTCGGCTGCATGCCGGTGAAGTATTGGCGGTTACCGGATTGGCAGGATCGGGCAAGACGGAGTTGGGGCAGGCCCTGTTTGGCGCGCGGCCGATCGATCGCGGGCAGGTGCGTTGGTTCGATCGGCGCGAGTCGCTCACACCGGTGCACGCCGTGGCCGCAGGTGTGGGATACGTGCCGGAGGATCGCCAGACCGACAGTCTACTGCTGGATGTGGCCGTGCAGCGCAACATCACGCTGGCTGTTTTGCCGCGCCTGACGCGGCGTTTAGGCTTTCTCGATCGATCGGGTGAACGGCAAACCGCGCACCGTCAGGCCGAAGCGCTGCAGATCAAAGCGCCGTCATTGGCCTCACCCGTGCGGGTGCTCAGCGGCGGCAATCAACAAAAAACGGCGTTGGCTAAATGGCTGGCCGCCGGCGCGCGTGTGCTGATTTTGCTGGAGCCGACGCAAGGTATCGATGTGGGCGTGAAGTTTGAGATCTATGACTTGATCGCACAGCTGGCGCGATCGGGCACTGCCATCCTCTTGATTTCCTCGGAACTTCCTGAAGTGATCGAATTAGCCCAGCGTGTGCTGGTCATGCGCAGTGGAAGAATCGTGGCTGACCTGCCCGGTGAACAGGCAGAGGTGGCCACCCTTCTGCGTGCGGCCGCTGGTGTATAATCGCCTCCACGGAGGAAGTCCGCATGATGCTCGATGTGGTAACGGTCGGCTCGCTGAACGTCGATCTCTTGATCACCGGCAGCGCTCCCACTGATCTCGACGAGCTGACACAGTGGATTGGCCCGTCCGATGTGACGATCACCGCGGCCGGTTCGAACGGCTATGCCACGCTGGCCTTTGCGAAGTTAGGGTTACGCACCGGCGTCGTGTCCGTGCTAGCCGACGACACGTTCGGTGATCTGGTTCAGCGCGAGATGGTGCAGGCGGGTGTCGACGTGAGTCACCTCACGCGCCAGCCCGGTACTCGGTCAGGCATCGGCATTTACCTGCTTCTTTTCGGCAACAAGAAGCGGCCCATGACGTATCGTTATCCCAATCATTTTCCCTGGCCCAATCCGTTGAGCCAGGCCGATCGGGATTTCTTGTTGAGCGGCCGGCATATTCATTGCGCCGGTTACCTGCATTACAATGAGATGTGGAACGACGATCTGGCGAAGTTGTATCGGGCCGCCCAGGCACGCGGGCTGACCACCTCGTTTGATCCACAAGCGATGTTGACACACTACGCAGGCGCCTGGATCGATCCGGTGCGCGAAATATTGAACTATACCGACCTGCTGCTGGTCGATGCTCACGAGGCATTACACCTGGCCGGCAGCGACGATTTGATTACCGCTGCGCTGGTGTTACAGCAAGCGGGTCCGCGCATCGTGGTAGTCAAAAACGGATCGTTGGGCAACTTAGTCTGCTTAAGACAGCGTTCCTTCCGTCAACCGGCGATCGTTGTGCCCGAAGACGACATTGTCGACTCGGTGGGCGCAGGCGATACTTTCGATGCGGCCTTTGTCGGCGCGTTCTTGTGGGATTGGCCCATGGAGCGCTGCGCGAAGTTCGCGGCAGCCGCCGCATCCTCATCATTGCATGGAGCGGGCGCGGTATCCAGCCTTCTGTCGCGCGAGGAATTGGAGCGCCAGCTGGATGTGGACTAAACAGTATTAGGACAAAACAACGGGGTGTCTGTCAACAGACACCCCATTGTTGGGTATTCACGTCAGAATTTTGATTGTCCGAATTCACGTTGAATTAGTCGACGACTGCTTGCACTGTAAAGGCAAATTCGCTGCCGCCGCCAGGCGCCTCTTCGACCCAGATCTTTCCGCCGTGCGCTTCTATGGCTAACTGACAGAAATTCAGGCCGATGCCAGTGCCGCGGCGCCGGCCAGTCCGATTGGTGATCTGCACGAAACGATCGAAGATGCGGGTGCGATATTCTGGCGGGATGCCGGGGCCGGTGTCGCGCACGGCACAGCGCACGACCGCCTGTCCGCTGCCAGTCGTCCAGCGCTCCGCGCTGACGGTCACCTGACCGCCGCGCGGCGTGAACTTGAGGGCGTTGTCGATGAGATTGACGAGCACGCGGTTAATTTTGTCTTCGTCAATCCGCACCAGCGGCAAATCAGGCTCGATCTGTTTGATGAGGGCAATCTCGCTGTCAAGAGCCAGCGGCAGCAGATATTCCACCGCTGCATCCAATACGCCTTCCAGCTGCTGTGCCTGCAATTCCACCGGCGTTTGTCCCGTGCTCAGGCGGGCAATATCCAGCAGCGAGTTGACCAAATTCATCAGCTTGTTGGCGCTGCGAATGCTAATGGCCAGCGCCTGTCCCGCCGGCGAATCCGGATCGTTCACCGCCAATTCTTCCAGGAAGTACATGCTCCCCAGGATACTGCTTAACGGACTGCGCAGATCGTGCACGATGGTGTTGGTGAGATCATCGCGCATGCGCTGCAATTCCAGTTCTTCCGTCACTTCGCGCAGGATCATCATCCAACCGATCGGCGATCGCTCGGCGTCCAGCACCGGCAGACAGGTGCGTTCCACGTAGCGCGCCGGCGAGTGCCCGGGCAGCGTGTAGACGTGCCTGCTCCAGCCCAGTTCATTGGCGGTGGACAAGTGCTGCAGCATGCCGCGCAGCGCTTCTGGTGCGTAGCCCAGTTTCTCTGCAATGGCCGCCTCCGGTTGATCGAGCAGCTCGATCAACTTGCGGTCGTTCAGCCAGCCGTGCGGCACGTCCCACATCGTCTCCAGGCACGGATTGACCATGACGATGCGGCTGCTCGGTTCAAAGATCAACAGGCCGTCGTCGGCGCTGTCGAGAATGGCCCGCAGTTGATCGCGGCTTTCGGCGATTTCACTAAACAGGTGCGCATTGGAGATGGCGACGGCGGCTTGATTGGCTAGTGCTGAAACGATCTGCACATCGCTTTCGTTGAACTGCTGCGTCTTGAAGCTGCCAACGTACATCACCCCCATCGGCTGGCCCTGGCTGATCAACGGCACGGCGATGAGTGATCCAATTCCGGCTTCAATGGTGTGCGGATTCACTTCGGGATGCGTGTGGGTGTCCGTCACCAGCACAGGCCGGCCCGCTTTGATCACGCGGCGGGTCATTCCGGTGCTGCGCAGGTGCGTGGGACTCCAGTCGCCGGTCACGCCGATGGCATAGGCGCGCGTGAACGAATCGCTGCTTTCATTGTATACGTACAGCGAGGCAGCGTCCGCGCGGCTGGTCTCGCGCGCCACCGTGCAAATGCGGCGCAGCACGGCTTCCAGGTCCACGCTGGTGGACAGCGCCACGCTGGCTTGATACAACTCGCCAAGCGTGTTGATGCGCCGGGCGCGTTCCTCAAACAGCCGCGCGTTATGCACGGCAATGGTGGCCTGGTTGGCCAGCGTCTTGGCGAACTGGATTTCAGACGTGCCGAAGCGGCGGAGGGCCCGCTCGTCGCCCCACTTCACCACGCCGATCAATTCCTTACTCAACACCAGCGGCAGATCGAGCATGGCGAAAATGTGATGCCGATCCAGCAGTGCTTGATCGGAAGGATGAATCACCGCATCGTCGCGATACGTGATCTGGATGTCGTGCCGGTCGATCGCGGCCTGCAGCACAGGGTAATCGGCCAGCCGGTAATGATCGTCCAGATCTTCGATCGTTTCTGTCTGAGTGTCGGCGGGCGAGGGATACTTGCCGATCGTGTGCAGCATCCCCGTGGCCGGTTCAAAGACCTGCAGGCCGCAGTAGGTCATATTCAAAGCGCGCGCCATGAAGTACGTCAGTTCTTTGCCCAACTGGGGAAGATTGAGAATCGACGTGAGTCGCTGGCCGACTTCGTACAAGATGGACATCTCGCGCAGGCGCGACTGCGCGTTGTGATATAGCTGCGCATTCTCCAGTGCGATGACGGCCTGCGTGGCCAGTTGATCGATGAAGTCGAGCGACGCTTGATCGAAGCGGCCCACCTCCGGGCTTTCCAGGTTAATGACACCCAGAATGCGGTCCGCTTTGTGGAGCAGCACCACCATCTCTGAACAAGTAGTCGAACTGAGGGCCACGTAATCGGGATCGGTACGCACGTCGGTGACAAAGAAAGACCGCCCGGTGCGAATGGCACGCCCGACGATGCCAGAAGCAACCGGCCAGGTCGTACGGATGATCTTCGGGACTTCCTCGGGCGGGTAGCCATAGATCACGGTAACGCGGGTCACGGCATGTTCTTCGTCCCAAATGCCTACACTGCCAACGGCGGCACCCGCTGTGGTGGCTGCCCGTTCCAGCAAATGCTGCATCACCTGATCGAGATCGAGCGAAGACACCAGGTCCAGGCCAATCTGCTGCAGGGCCGCGATCTGCTCCACGCGGCGCGCCAAAGCCCGATCGGTCTGTGAGTACAGACGCGCATTGGCGACCGCAACAGCTGCTTGATTGGCAAAGGCCGTCAGGTCCTCGATCTCGTTGGGGGTAAAAGCATGCGGCTCGGCATAATAGGCCGTCAACGACCCGATCGGTTTGTCCTGCGCCCAGAGGGGGACTTCTGCCAGGGCGCGGAAACTCTCGGCTTCGGCAGACGACTGGAAGATCTGCGACTTCTCGTGTGCGTGCAAGTCATTGACGATCAACGGCTGCCCCGTAGCGATAACCAGCGTGCGCTCATCCGGGCCGATCGGGAGGGCGGCAGCCCTGGCGACAAAGTCGGTACTCAAGTGATGTGACGCCGCTAACGTTGCCGTGCGGCCTGTGTCGTCGGCCAGATAGATCGCCGCTTTCTGGCAGCCCATGACGTGCGGCAGCGAGGTGACGATGATGTTGAGCACTTCGTCCAGTCGGAGCGTGGAGTTGATCGCCGTCAGCACCGAGTTCATGATGTACAGGCTGCTGGTCTGGTGGCGCAGCGACATGTACAGCTGTGAGTTGCGGATGGCGGTAGCGGCCTGCGCGGCAATGGAGATTAGAATATCACGGTGTGATTCGTCGTAACTGTCAGCACGCTCGCGGCTCTGAACCACGATGACGCCCAGCACGTTTTCACCCACGGCGATGGGCACCCCCAGCCATGAGCGCACGTTGGGATCGGCGGCGGGCTGCCCGATCTGGCGGGTAAACTCCTGCATCCCACCTTTGATCAAGAGCGGCTGGCGCGACAGGATGATGTATTCCGCGAACCCTTCGCCAAACAAACGGCTGGTGTAAGCTACACGCTCGGCGTTTTCATAGGCCAGGGGGAAGTTGATGCGGCGCTCGTTTTCATCGTACAGGGCGATGTAGAAATTGCGCGCATCCATTAGCTGCTGCGTTTGCTGATGAATCGCTTGCAGCACCTCGGATAATTCCAGGCTGTCGGCCACGGCCTGCCCGATGGCCGCCAGCGAGTGCAGCTCACGCACGCGTCGTTCCAGACGCGCACGCGCCCGGCTGAGATTGTGGGCAATGGCGATGGACAGCACCAGCATCGCGCATGCCCCGGCGAAGATCGGCAGAGGCAGATTCAGCGCGGCGATCGCCAGCGCAAACGACGAGAAGATTGGCGCAGCGCCAAGGAAGGTGATTTCCAGCCAATGCCGGTTGATAAAGGATGGAATGGGGACGCCTTGCAGATGCAAAAGCCAGGCGCCGGTGCTAAAGCTAACGACGAAATAAGCAGTTTCCAATGCCAGCACCGCCAACAGGGTGATCGGCGTAAGGCCGGCCAGCCAATCCGAGGCGGCGGTTGTCAACGGTGTGATTCCACCCACCGCGTAGAAGATCACACTTCCGATGAGCAGCCCCAGCCCGTCGATGGCCAGGTTGTAGGCGACGGAGGCAATGACAGTAGTCAATTCTCGCGGTACTTCGGCGCGCAGGCGCTGCCGTACGCGATTTACGATCTCGCTGAGCAACAGGCTGCACACAAAGATACCGATCGCCATGCCGGGGCCGAACAGCATGAAGGCGGAGAGCACGAAGAAGGCGGCAAAATTGATCTCGACACCGGCAACCACAATGTTGAGGTTCAAGACTACGGTCAGAGTAATGAGCCAGATGAGGCAGAGCGCGATGTCAGGCGGCGGCACGGGAACGAGCTGTGCCAGTACGAGGTTGCCCAAGACGGCGACCAGACCCAATCCCAGGGCAGTAGCTTCAGCGGGGTTAAGCGCGCGGAGCGCAGATCGCCGTTCGGACATGCTGTGTTACGCCGGATCGTTCAGGTTCAGGTTACGTTGCTGGATGTGGCAGCAGACAGTGGCGCAGTTGAGAGGCGCTACTTGAGTCGCGCCCTATCAGTCTAGCACAAAAGACATGGCTCGACAATGGCAGGCCGGAGGAATTTCGGCAGGCAGCATGGTATAATTTTGCGCCGGTCAGGCAGGTGAGCAGCGATGACTTTTTCTTTTCAACGACGACGGCGCCCTATGCGGCGCGGCTGGATGTTAACGTTGGTTCTACTGTGGGGCGCGGCCGGTTGCAACGGGCGCGTGATCACGGGACCCACTCCCACGCCGGCCTCGCTGGCGATTTCCTTATCCACTCCCACGGTATTGCCCACCCTGATTCCCCAGGTGCTAACGCCGGCGCCGACAAATACGCCGGCGCCGACTCCCACGCCCAGCGTCCATATCGTTCAGCCGGGCGATACCCTGTTGGGGATCGCGCTGCAGTACGACGTGACACTTGAAGAGCTGTATCAGGTCAATGGCGTGCTGAAACCGGAACTGCTGCAGATCGGCCAATCGATTGTGATCCCGGTACCGGGTTCGCTGGGCAAACCGGCCGGTGATAATTCCGGCGCGATCATTGCGCCGACACAACCGCCCCTGCCAGTAAAAGTGGAGAATGCGGCGCGCTATCAAACGCCCGTGGGCAGCGTGTGGGTGCTGGGCGAGGTCTTCAACTCGACCGATCAACCGATCGAGAACGTGCAAGTGCGCGTGGCATTACTGGATGCGGCCGGCCAGGAAGTCGCCAGCGACGCGCCCTTCGTGGCGTTGGATGCGGTGCCGCCCGGCGGCCGCGCGCCGTTCAGTGTGTTGTTCAGCACTCCGCCCAACGGCGTGATCGATTTTCAGGCGTACGTGCTGCGCGCCGATCAAGCTTACAACTACGGATCGCGTTACGCGCAGCTGCAAGTCTCTGAACTACAGACCCGGCCGGCAGGTTCGCAGTATGGCGTGTCCGGCAAGGTGAGCAATACTGGTGCAAGCAATACCGCCGGCGCGTATGCCGTGATCACACTCTACGACGAGAAAGGGCGCGTGACCGGTTTCCGCCAATTTACCTTGCCCGACGATCAGCTAGTGGCCGGCGGTGAGACAACTTTCGACGTGCTCGTCTCGCCTGATCCGTCTGCGCCGGCAGTAGCCAGTTCAGCGGCCGTGGCCCAGTCCCGCACGAGGTAACAATTAATGAAGGCCGACATCAATCGTCTGCCGCGTCACACCACGCCGCGCAAACAACGCGTGGTGAAATACTTCCTGCTGACGCTGCTCAAGAGTGTGGCACGCGTTGATGTGCAGGGGTTGGAGAATCTGCCGGACGGGCCGTTTGTGGTGGTGGTCAATCATTTGAGTTCGTTCGATACGCTGTCCGGCATTGCCGTGGGGCCGATCCGGCAAGCGACGACCTTTGCGGCCATCGAGCATCGCTCGGATCCGATCGGGGGGTGGATTCTCGATCAGCTGGGCGTGATCTGGGTGCGGCGCGGCGAAGCCGATCGCGAGGCAATCAAGCTGGCGCTGGATGAGCTCAAGAGCGGCACCGTCATGGCGATGGCGATTGAAGGCACGCGCAGCCGCACCGGCGGTTTGCAGCTGGGCAAGACCGGCTCCGCTTTTCTCGCTTCGCGCTCCAAAGTCCCACTGGTCCCGGCAGCCATCTGGGGCACGGAGAAGATCATCTCGAACCTCAAACACTTGCAGCGCAGCGAGGTGCATCTGCGCATTGGTCAGCCCTTTCCGCTGCCTGAAGGCCGCGCCAACATCGAGCAGTTGGAAGCGTACACCGACCAAGTGATGTTGAAGATCGCGGCCATGCTGCCGCCGGAATATCGTGGCGTATATGCTGATCGAGTAAAGGATGAAGGATGAGGGATGACGACGCGATTGGATTTTGGCGGTTTCTCTTGCGGCAACGCCTGCTATTGGTTCTCGGCATGATCATGAAACAATCCCCGTCTGCTGGTTGGATCGTCGTGTTTGATATGGTGTTTCGGCGCGCCGCGTGGAGCGCGCGGCCTTCAACATGCTGATCTACCTCGCGGCCATGACGCCGCTGCTATTTAGCCGGAAGTACTTCTTGATCCCTGATCAACTGATCCCCGCTTATCCGATCACTCAACCTTTCCCACTCCTCCAGCGTCAACGTCTCCGCTCGCCGCTTAGGATCAATGCCGACGTTGTTTAACGCCTGCACGATCTGCTCGTGTTTGATGGGCAGACCCGCGGCCAATGAATTGTGCAGTTGCTTGCGCTTCTGCCCGAAGCCGGCTTTGGCAACCCTGAAGAACATGTCCACATTCCTCACGTTCACGCGCGGCCGATCGGGCAGATCGATCCGCACCACCGCCGACTCGACATCAGGCTCAGGATAAAATGCTTCCACTGGAATTCGCTGGACGATGCGTGGCTCACCATAGAACTGCACACTCACGGCGAGCAAGTTCATGTCCTCGGGCTGGGCAATGATGCGCTGCGCGACTTCCAATTGGATCGTCAGTACAATCGCTTGCGGCTTCAGCTCGGCTTCCAGCAAGTGGCGGATGATGGCCGAGGTGATGTAGTAGGGAATGTTGGCAACGACTTTGTAGTACGGTAGTGCGCTAGTCCAATAGTCCGATAGTAACTTAGTCGGATCAAGTTTGAGGATGTCACCCTCGATGATGGTGATGTTCGATCGGGTGGAGAGGACCGATCGGAGCGGGGGCAGCAGCGTGCGATCGATCTCGACGGCGATGACGTGCCGAGCCGCATCACTCAAATGGCGGGTGAGGCTGCCCAGGCCGGGGCCAATCTCCAGCACCACATCATCTGGTGTAATCTCGGCTGCGCGCACGATGTTACTCAGGGCGTGTTCGTCGACGAGGAAGTTTTGCCCTAGGCTCTTCTTGGGACGCAGGTTGAATTGTCGCAGCAGCACTTTGACATCCATGTCTCACTCACGCACATCTACCGCGCCCGCGGGGCTGAAAGGCACTGTCTACAAAAAAGGGCGACTGCCAGAGTCGCCCCTACAAATCACCTGCGCTTAGCGGGTGCCGCGATCTTTGTACTGCGGCCAGTTGGGCAATTCGTAGTTGACGTTCGCCGGAACAGGAGTCAACAGATACGTGTCTACCCACCACCACCAACTCTGCAAGTTATCGTCGTCGTAACCCAGATCGACCCACTTGCCGCGCACACCGCCGCCGGTGTCGGCCGCCAGGCCAACGCCGTAACCGGCCACGTATAACTTGGTTCCCAGACTGATCACGCTGGGATCGACGGCGACGATGCCTTTACGCATGGGCAGGCCCGTCGCCGTGACGCCATACCACTTGGCAGTCTTGGGTGTGCCCGAAGTGGCCGCGCTGTACGAGGTGGCATAGGTGCGCACTTTGCGCCAATACTCGAGGGGGCCTTCCGGCGTGTCCAGTGTGCGGAGCACGATGTTAGTGCCGTAGCGATGCTCTTTGTTGACCGGCGACTTCAACACCACAAAGTCCGGATCGGTATTGCGCGCTACTTCTTGGCCGTCTTCGTAGCGAATCACCGTGCGCTTCTGCTGAATGCCGCTTTCGCCTTCAGTGACGGTGCTGGTATCCAATTCCATTTCCGAATCGGGAATCTTCACCGTCTCGTAAGGAATGGTTTCCTGCTCCACCAGCACCTCTTCACGCACGCGCACCACTTTCACCGTGCTATCTTGCTGGACTGGCGCGTCAAGGGCCGGCTGTGTGTAATCCTCGCCTACGAGCGCCACGCCCAGATCGTTCAGCACCTCACCTACTTGATTGCGGAGCGTGCGAGTGCGAAGAGTCCGCCCATCCACGTCGATGTTGATCGGCACCGATTGTTCCACCGTGATGGTCAGGCCCGGTTCGATCGCGGTCGCCAGGGTGGGCGTGATCCGATCGGCCAGATACAACTGCACGTTCGCTTCATTCAGTGCTTCGCCCACCGTGTGCGCAGGGGTCTGAATCTTGTGCTCGCTGCCCTGGCTCAACTGCAAGACGACAGGCACGGCACGCTGCACGGCGATGTCGATCGGCGATCGATCTTGCAGGTCGCGCGGGATCGTGAAGGAATTGTGCTGCGCCCGATCGACGATCTGCCCGTTCACGATGACCCGATCGAACTCCCCCAGCGTGATCCCCGCTTCTTTCAAAATTTCCGGCAGCACCGACGTCTGGCTGCGAAATTCTTGTAGCAGCCCGTCGGCTTGCACGGTCACCGGGCGGGCGTGCTGCACGATGATGGTGGATTGATCGTCAGCCAGTGCCGCCGTCAGCACCGGTCCCACGATGTCGTCCGCTTCGATCTTCACGCCCGCCTCGCGCAAGATATTCTCGACGGAACGCTGATTGGTATGAACTGTGCGGGCCTGGCCGTCGACGATGATTGTGACGGGCGCCAGCGTGGCATAATAACCCACCGCCATGACGCCCAGCAGAATGACCACGCTGAACACTGACAAAAATCCGCGTGACAGCCAGCGCTGCAGCGGATGAGTGTCCCCACTTGATTGTTGTGACCACGATAACTGACCGGTACTCATAACTCCCCTGAAACCGTGAACCTGGAAAGGCCCACCGGCCTGATGCATCAGACGGTCGTGCACCCCCTTTCGAACCGCGCCCCACGACTTACCGCCGACAGTTGGCTCGGCCCAGGCTACCCGACGACACCCAAAAGGATCCTCTTATTGCTGCTGCCTTCCGGCCCTGACAAGGTTCAAGGTCTTTTGCCGCGTCGGACCCAGACGTCAACACTACTTGCCTTTGGCAGGCTCAGGTAGCTCGATCCTGGAGAGGGAATTCAACCCTGCTATAGCGGGTTTCAGGCGCAGTTCTGGTGAACCGCGAGGGCACCGCTAACTCCCCATCTAGCACGACCGGGCAAATGGTACAGGACGGGCGGTATCTTGTCAAATGATCGTCGTCTGCTGGTTATGGTTGATTGTGGGCAGAGTCAAGAAAACCTCCCGGAGGCTTTCAAAACCTCCGGGAGGTTACAGGCGGAGAGGGCGAGATTTGAACTCGCGGTGCCTTTCGGCACACGCGCTCTCCAGGCGCGCGCGTTAGGCCGGACTACGCTACCTCTCCGTGCTGACTACGGGCGGGATTATACCTGAACTATGGGCAATGAACAATACGCCCGCCACATGGCTGACCGCATCAAACATCAACGATCACTCTGCATTGCAGTGCGCGTCGATCAACTGTCGGGCAACCTCTGCCACGTTGGCTGCCGGGCTGCCCGGCGCACTGCCAAACATCCGCGCGGCCATATAAGCACCGTCCATTAATAGAAACAGCGCATTGGCCAGCGCCTTCGGCTGACGTACGCCTGCTTGCTGTGCCAATTGATTGAAGCGCGCGCGAACAGCCTGCTTGTGCTCAAGCGCGACTTGATGGCCCGCATAATCGGTCTCAGGATATTCGGTGGCGACATTGAGAAACGGGCAGCCATAACAAGCCGGGCTGACCACATATGCTTGCAAGGCTTGAAAGAAAGCAATCAATTTTTCGCGAGCAGTGGGTGCATCCTGCGCGCTTTTCTCGAAGTAATCCCAGAAATCTTCATTGCTTTGCCGGAGAAAGGCGACAATCAAATCATCCTTGGACGGGTAGTGGCGATACAGCGTCATCTTGCCAATACCCGATTCTGCCGCGATGGTATCCACGCCAATGGCCCGATAGCCATGTTGATAGAACAAACGCGCGGCGGTCTGGAAGAGCTTGTCTTTCGGAGCAGTTTTGCCGTTCATGAAAACCTCCCCTTGACACGATACAGTTCTGTATTGTATAATCAGAGTTGTCGATACAGATCTGTATCGTACCACAACCCGCCGATTACTGCAAGAACTTGAAAAGTGAAGGAGCAAAATGGAACGTACAATACCTTTAGGTCGCAGCGGTCTGCAAGTGCCCCAGCTTGGAGTTGGTGCGATGACGTGGGGTGATGCCAAAGGACTGGCGCGGTTTCATCCCGCCAAGACCGCTTACGGCGGAGCGGAAGGAGACGAGGAGGAGAAACGCGCGCTGGAGGTCAGTCTGAAGGCGGGCGTGAATCTATTCGATACCGCGGCGATGTACAGTGGCGGCGCATCGGAAAGGCGAGTGGGAGAGCTGGCACATGGCAAAGATGTTTTAATTGCAAGCAAATTCCCGGGCGGTTTTTCGTTCAGGACGGAGAATTTTCCCAGGGAACTTGAGGCAAGCCTGACACGATTGGAGCGCGGTTCGATTGATCTGTATCAGCATCACTTTCCCAACCGACGCGTCTCTATTCCCAAGTTAATGGAACAACTCGCGGACGCGGTCAAGGCGGGGAAGATCAAAGCGGTGGGCGTGAGCAATTATTCCGCCGAGCAGATGCGAGAGGCATATGAGGCGCTGGCAAAGCACGGGGTTCCGCTCGCGTCGAATCAAGTGGAATATTCGCTCTTGCACCGACAGCCCGAGACAAACGGCGTTCTAGATGCGTGCTGCGAATTGGGTGTTACGCTCATTGCCTATTCTCCACTAGCGGGTGGCATGTTGACGGGTAAGTATTCTCCGCAACACAGACCAGGCGGATTCTTCAGACGCATTCTCCCTCGATATAGTCGCAGGGCTTTAGAGTCGATCCAACCTGTTGTAAAACTTCTGCGTGAGATCGGTGAAAAGTATTCCAAGACTCCGAGCCAGGTGGCGCTTCGCTGGTTGATCGAGCACGAGAATGTTCTACCGATCCCCGGCGCGAAAAACGGCAAGCAAGCAGCCGAGAATGCCGGAGCACTCTCATTCTGCCTGACTTCAACGGAGATCGAAGCGCTCAATCAGGCGACTATGACCTGGCGCGTCTAGTGCGCAAAGCAAATGTGGTGTCACCCTGGAAACAGCGTCTCGAACAGTTCCGGCGCGTAGCGATACACCAGTTCGTCGTCAATGGCGTTGATGCGCGCCATCTCGCCGTACAGCTCGCCGCTGCGCCGCAGGGTGCGTTCCTGCGTTTCGGGGTTCAGCTTCACCAGGCCAAAGCGCAGATTCCAGCCCTCGGCCCACTCGAAGTTGTCCGTCAGTGTCCAGTGGTAGTAACCCATCACCGGCACGTTCTCGTTGATGGCCTTCCACACTTCGCGCAGCGTTTGAATCAAGTAGCTCGGGCGGCGATCGTCGTCCAGATCGGGCAGGCCGTTCTCCGTAATGTAGATCGGCTTTTCGTAGCGGCCCAGGCGCTTGAGCAAGCGAAACAAGCCGCGCGGATAAATCTCGCCGTAGTTCATGTCGCTCATCTCGGCGTTGGGATTGTGCTTGTTGCGCCCAAAAGCCATTCCCTCCCAGCCGCGCCGATCAAACTGGATCAGATCGCGGCTGTAGTAATTCAGGCCGATAAAGTCTGCCGTGTTCTTCAATTGGCGGATGCGCCGCGTCAACCCGATCGGTCGATCGAGATGACCGGCTATTATCGCCTTCAGCGGGATGCGGTTGAACAGGCGGTCGCGGTTCCACACGCAGAATTGATCGAGCGGCGAACCCGATCGGGCCGGATCGAACAGCCGCATATGATGCGCCAGTCCCACGCGCGCCTGCGGCTGCACGCGATGAATCGCGTGATAGGCCGCGCCGTGCGCCAGCAGCATGTGATCGACGATCTTGAATACCATCTGCGGATCGTCCTTGCCCGGCGGAAAATCCGACGAGGGCGTGGTGAATTCAACTATGTGATCGGCTGCTTGCGACCAGCCCAGCACGGCGTACACATTCGGCTCGTTGATCGTCACCCACAGATCGCACACATCCTTCAGCGCATCGACGGCCTTCGTCACGAAGCGCTCGAACAGCGGCACGATGCCGGGCGATTCCCAGCCGCCGCGCTCAACTACCCACTGCGGATTGGTGAAGTGGTGTAGCGTGACCATCGGTTCGATAGCGCGTTCGCGCATCCCGGTCAGCATGTACCGATAGCGATCGATGGCGGCCGAATCCCACCGGCCTTCCTGCGGCTCAATGCGGCTCCACTCGATCGAGAGGCGATGCCCGTTATGATTCATCTGCGCGGCCAGGTCCATATCCCGATCAAATCCCGTACCCCACCAATCGCAGGCCAGGCCCGACTTCTGCCCGCCGCGCACATGTTCACCGTTTTGCTCCCACGCCCACCAATCGTTGTTCGTATTATTTCCCTCCACTTGATGCGCTGCTGTGGCGGCCGCCCACTTGAAGTTGGTGGGAAAATACATCGTTGCCTTTGCCATGATGCCTCCGTAAAACGTAAGGCGTAAAACGTAAAACGTGAAATACACGTTTTACGTTTTAGAGTTTGAAATACTGCGCCAGATCCGGCTGCCAGTTCACGGCGTGATACTCGCCTGATTTCACATCCTGCCCATACTGTCCGGCATACTTATCCTGCGCGATGTCGCGCAGGGCCTGCACCACCACATCGACTTCGGCCGCGGTGTTGTACATGCCGAACGAGATGCGCACCAATCCGGGCATATCGTGGCGATTGTTGCTCAGGATGTCGTGCCGCACCCGATCCGATTCTTCCGGCGACAGCCGCATCAAATGCAGCAAATAGGGATGCGCGCAGAAGCAGCCATTGCGCACGCCGATGCCGTACTCCGCACCGAGAATGGTGGCCACCAGAAAGTGCGACAGCCCCGTGACGTTGAGCGGAATCACGCCCAGCCGATTGCGCACCGTGGCGACATCGGTCTCGCCGTAAATCTCCAGCTGCTCGATCGGCTTGAGCTGCTCCAGCGCGTACGCCGTCAGTTCGGCTTCGTGCTCCGCGATCACATCCATGCCAATGTCGTTCAGTGCCTTAATCGCCGCGGCCAGCGCCACCGCGCCTGCCACATTCGGCGATCCCGCCTCATCTCGATCAGGCGCGCCAGCCCATTCCACGTTATCGACCGTGACGATCTCGATCGTGCCGCCGCCGCGATATTCCGGCTCGCCTTTCTCAAAGGTATCCTTGCGTCCGATCAACGCACCCGTCCCGAACGGCGCATACATTTTGTGCGCGGAGATTGATATATAGTCGAGGTGAGCGGGATCGCTGAGATCGCCCATCGTCACGCGGCGGTGCGGCGCGAGCTGCGCGCAGTCGATCAGGATCTCAGCACCCGCGGCGTGTGCCTTCTTTGCGATGGCGTGAATGTCAGGCAGATGGCCGGTGACGTTGGACGCACCCGTAATCGCCACGAGTTTCACGCGGCCCCGATAGACTTCCAGCAACCGATCGAGATCGGCTACATCCAAACGGCCCAGCTCATCGGCCTTGATGTGCTCCACGTGCGCCTGCGCGCGCCACGGCAGATCGTTGCTGTGATGCTCCAGCAGCGAGACCAGCACCACATCATCCTTCTTGAGCGGCAGGCGATACGACAACTTGTTGATCGCGTCGGTGGTGTTCTTGCCGAAGATGACGATGTGATCCTTCTGGTTCGCGCCGACGAAGTCCGCAACAATGCGGCGGGCGTCGTCGTAGGCCTGCGTGGCGACCTTGCTCTTGAAGCCTGTGCCGCGATGCACCGACGAGTACCAGTGCATGAATTCGCTCACGGTGTCGAGCACGTCCTGCAGCGTGGGCGTGCTGGCCGCGTTGTCGAAATTGATGTAGGGCCGCAAACTGCCGTCAAGCACGGGCACTTGCTGATCGATGCCGACGATGCGCTGTCGGACGCTCAATGGATCGGTGGAGGTGGTGGACATGAGACTCCTGCTGGGATGCATGATGAGTGATCAGTGATGAGTGATAAGTGACGGGAACACTGCACCGCATGTGTGAGTGAAGAGCGCTCATGTCACTCGTCACTCATCACTCGTCAATCGTCACTCTGGTATCCCATCCGCCTGACTTCTCTTTCATCTTCGCGCCAGTCCTTGCGGACTTTAACCCACACTTCCAGATAGACCTTACAGTCCAGCAGACGCTGAATGGAGTGGCGCGCATCGGCGCTGATCTGCTTCAGCATCTGGCCACCGCTGCCGATGAGGATGCCCTTCTGCGAATCGCGCTCGACGTAGATGGTGGCGGCGATGTGCACCGTGCCGCTTTTGCGCTCGTCATACTGCTCGATGACGACGGCGACGGAGTGCGGCACTTCCTGCTTCAGGTGCAGCAAGACCTGCTCGCGGATCAACTCGGCGGCGATGTCGCGTTCCTGCTTGTCGGTGATCTGATCTTCGGGGTAGTACAGCGGCCCTGCGGACAGCGCCGCCGTAATCTTGTCCAGCAGTTCCTGCCGGTTGTCGCCGCGCGTGGCCGAGAGCATGATCCAATCCCAAGGGGCGGGCGCTGCGTGTCCCGGTTCAGTCGGCGCGAGCGACCAATACGCTTCGACGTGCGCCTTCATCCGATCGGGCGGGATGAGGATGTCCATCTTGTTGAGGGCCAGGATCACCGATCGGGTGGTGGATCGATCGCGCAGGGCTGCTGCAATGCGCCGATCGTTTTGATCGGGCAATTCGGTGACATCGACCATGAAGACGATCACGTCCGCTTCGCCGATGGCGCCCGTCGCGGTGCTGACCATGAACTGCCCCAGCGAATTTCTGGGCGCGTGAATGCCCGGCGTATCGATGAAGATGACCTGCGCGTTCTCGCTGGTGAGAATGCCCAGCAGCCGATCGCGTGTGGTCTGCGGCTTGGCGCTGACGATGGAGATCTTCTGGCCCAGCAGCGCGTTCAACAGCGTGGACTTGCCCACGTTCGGTTTGCCGACAATGGCGACAAAGCCGGAACGGAAGCCGGGGGGTGTGGAAAGTTCGGGATCGGTGAGGTCTGGGGGTGTAGTCATAGGTGAAAAGTGAAAAGTGATGAGTGAAGAGTGATAAGTGAAGCGCGAGTTGTGCCCACCGGCATTTCACTTTTCACTCTTCATTTGAGTTACGGAATCAATCGGACAAACTTGCGCTTGCCGACTTGCAGCACGCGCGGCGCAGTGACTTCAATCATCGTTGTCGCGCCGGACATCACTTCGCCGTCGAGTTTCACGCCACCCTGATCGATCAGGCGGCGGGCTTCGTTCTTGCTCTTGGCGGCCTGCGTGAAGATGAGCAGATCTGTCAGGCTCATAGGCTGCGCGATTTGCATTTCGTCCATCTCGTCGGGCAGGGCGTGCTGCTGGAAGACATTGACGAAGGCGTGCTCGGCAGCCTGCGCGGCTTCATCGCCGTAGAAGATGCTGGTGATCTCGCGCGCCAGTTCCATCTTCAGATCGCGCGGATGGATCGCGCCGCTGTTGAGTCTAGTTTCCTTATCAGCGATCACGTCCGGCCTCCAGCGTGTGACTAGCGTCATATACTTCACCATCGCGAAGTCCGGCACCGACATCACCTTGCCGTACATATCCTCGGCGTTGGTGTGAATGGGCACGATATTGCCCGTCGACTTGGACATCCTTTGCACGCCGTCGGTGCCGGGCAGAATGCCGGTAATGATGCCGACGAGCGGACGTTGTCCCTGCGATTCCTGCAACTTGCGCCCGGCCACGATGATGTTGAACAGCTGATCGGTGCCGCCCACCTGCACGTCGGTCTTCATCACTACGGCGTCGTAGCCCTGCATCAGCGCGTAGAAGGTCTCGTGCAAGTAGATCGGCTCGCCGCGTTCCAACCGGACTTTGAAGTTCTCGCGGTCGAGGAACTGCTGTACGGTGAAGTTCTGCCCCAAGCGGATCAGATCGACCAGCGAGAGCTCACTGAGCCATTCGCCGTTGTAGCGCACGACGGTCCTTTGCTTGTCGAGCACACGAAAGGCCTGCTCAGCATAGGTGCGCGCATTCTCGGCCACTTGTTCATGCGTCAGGATAGGGCGCGCCTTGTTCTTATCGGACGGATCGCCCACCAGCGCGGTGTAACTGCCGATCAGAAACGTCACCTCATGGCCTAACTCCTGAAACTGGCGCAGTTTGCGCATGGTGATGGTGTGCCCTAAATGCAGATCGGTCGAGGTGGGGTCGTAGCCGCAGTACACGCGCAGCGGGCGCCTATCGCGGTCCGCTTCGATCAGGCGCTCTTTCAATTCGCGCCGCATCGCTTCTTTAAGCTGCTCGTCGCCGTATTCGGTGCCCTGCATCAACCAGGCCACTTGTTCGTCAATCGACATCATGATCAAAATTCTCCGACTGTTGGCTTCACATCAATCCAATGCCAAATGAATCCTTAACGCATCGTCGATGGCATCGCTGACATCGGGTGAGACGTGACCTACTTTTCGAATCAACCGCGCTTCGTCCAGCGTGCGCACCTGAAACACCAGGGCTACCGAATCTTGTGCCAGGCCCGACTGCGCCGCGGGGATAACGACTGTGAATAGAAAGCGGCTAGCCTTCAATTTGGAGGTGAGCGGCACAACCGTGATGGTGGGGATCAGACGGTTTGCCTGGTTGTTCTGCACGACCAATACGGGTCGAGTACCGGCCTGTTCGGCGCCAATCGTGGGATCGAGATCCGCAAAGAAAATGTCGCCGCGTTGAATGGCCATGCGAGTTTCAATCCAGGGCGTTTTCTGTTTTGTTCAGGGCTTCATTTTCTACGTTGTGCCAGCGTTCTTCGTCCAGCTCCGGCTTGATCTCCGGCCACATTTCACCCAGCACCCGGTATTCTTCTTCCAACCGCTCGCGCAGCACCGCTTTGCGCTGTGACCGTACGTATTCGGATAGCGCCTCGTAGATTACGGCTTCCACCGTCGTGTTCTGTTCGGAAGCCAGTGACTCGATTTCGGGTGCAATGTTGAGCGTGAGTGTTTTGAGCATGATCGACCTCCTCCTGTGGTGTATGACCACACCAACACCGGACCCCGCGAATTATAGCACAGCCGATTGACGCCTCGCGCCCGATCGGCTACAATTTCGCGCCGCGCTTGGCGCGCCGCGTGCAATTTCATCTCGCGCGCCGTTGTGTAGTATACTGAAATCACGGCGGCATCCATCGGGATGTCGCATTCCATCTTGAGGCATCGAGGCAACTATGGTGAAGAAACCCGCATCCACCAAGAAAACAGTCAAAGCGGTCAAGCCCAAGGCCGCTGCTAAACCCGTGAAGAAAGCGACCGTGAAAAAAGCCCCGGCGAAGAAGACCGCGCCGCCCGCGATCAAAAAACCGGCGGCCGCCGCGCCTTCGGCGCCGATCGGTGCCGCTGCGCCCCGGCGGATTCCGACCAGCGCCGAGATTCGCGCGCAGTTTCTCGAATACTTCGAAGAGCAGCGCCATACGATCGTGCCTTCGATGCCGTTGATCCCGGTGGGTGATAACACTTTGCTGTTCACTAACTCGGGCATGGTGCAATTCAAGGATGTGTTCCTCGGTCTGGGCACGCGGCCTTACACGCGCGTGGCCGACTCGCAAAAGTGCATGCGCGTGGCGGGCAAGCACAATGATCTGGACGACGTAGGCCGCGACACCACGCACCACACTTTCTTTGAGATGCTGGGCAACTGGTCGTTTGGTGATTACTACAAGAAGGAAGCCATCACGTGGGCGTGGCAGCTGTTGACCGACGTGTGGGGGCTGGACAGGAGCCGCTTATGGGCGACGTGTTTTGAGGATGAGCAGGGTGTGATTCCGCGCGACGACGAAGCGGCGAACTACTGGAAGAAGCAGCCGGGCTTCAATCCCGCGCATCTGCTGTACTTTGGACGCAAGGAAAATTTCTGGGAAATGGCCGAGATCGGGCCGTGCGGTCCCGACAGCGAGATTCACTATGATCGCGGGCCGGAGTATTGCGACAAGCAGGACGTGCCCGGCCATGTGTGCAGCGTCAACGGCAACTGCCCGCGCTTTCTCGAAATCTGGAATCTGGTCTTCATTCAATACAATCGCACCGGTCCGACGGAGCTGCATCCACTGCCCGCGAAACACGTCGACACCGGCTTGGGCTTCGAGCGCGTCGTGTCGATCTTGCAGGGCGTCGATTCCAACTACAAGACCGATCTGTTCCTGCCGCTGATTCACAAGACGCAGAAGCTGACGGGTCACACCGATGCCGAGGTCGAAGAGAACCTCGTGGCTTATCGCGTGATCGCCGATCACGCGCGCGCGGCGGCCTTCCTCATCGCCGATGGGGCCTTGCCCGGCAACGTGGGCCGCAATTACGTGCTGCGGATGATCCTGCGGCGCGCGGCGCGCTTTGGCCGCATGATCGGTTTCGATGGCCCGTTCATGTCCGACATCGCCGACGTGGTGATCGATCAGATGGGCGAGCACTACCGCGAACTGCGCGATCGCCGCGAGCACATCGTCTACACCATCACCGACGAAGAGCGCCGCTTCCATCGCACGCTCGATCTGGGCCTGGGTAAGTTGGAGGAAGTGCTGGCCGCGAATCAAGACAGCAAGATCGTGCCGGGGGCTGAAGCGTTCAAGTTATACGACACGTTCGGCCTGTCGGTCGAGATCACTAAGGATATCGCGTTCGAGCGCGGTTACACCGTCGATCTGGCGGGCTTCCAGGTGGCGCTGGCCGAACAGCGCGAGCGAGCCGCGGCCGCAACGAAGGCCGAAGGGGCTGGTGAATCGATCGGGTTGTATCAGCAACTGAAGCAGTCGTTGATCGAGCAAGGGGTGATCGACGAAAGCGGCGTGGAGCTCGATCCTTACACTGCGCCGGAGATGGAAACGAAAGTCATCGGCTTGATTGTGAACGGCCAGATCGTCGATCGGGCTAATTACGGCGACAAGGTGGAAGTGGTGCTGGCAGGCACGCCGTTCTATATCGAATCGGGCGGCCAGGTCAGCGATGTGGGTGTGATCGCCAAATACTCCGAGCAGGGCGGCGAACCGATCTGGGGCATCGACGTCACGGATATGCGCAAGCCCTTGCCGGGCATCAGCGTGCATGTGGGCGAAGTCTCCGTGGGCGAGCCGCAGGTCAACGATGAATGCTGGGCGCTGGTCGATTACGATCGACGGCTAGACATCATGCGCAATCATACGGTCACGCACTTGCTGCACGCGCAGCTGCGTGGTGTGCTGGGGCAGCATGTGCAACAGGCGGGGTCGCTCGTCGCGCCCGATCGGTTCCGCTTCGACTTCACGCACGGCTCGATGCTGACGCAAGACGAGATCGATCGAGTCGGCGAGAATGTCAACAATCTGATTCTTGCCAACTACCCGGTGATGGTGCTGCACAAGAATTACAAGGACGCGGTCGGCGACGGCGCGATGGCGCTGTTCGGCGAGAAATACGGCGATGTAGTGCGTGTCATCCGCACCGGCTGGCCCGATGAAAAACCGGTGAGCATGGAACTATGCGGCGGCACGCACGTGGGACAGACCGCCGAGATCGGTTCGCTGGTGATCGTGTCGGAAGGCAGCGTGGGTGCGGGCCTGCGCCGCATCGAAGGCTTGACCGGGCGCGGCGCGCAGCAATTCGTGCAGACGCGCTTGAAGAAACTGCAAAACGCGGCGGCGTACCTGAAGGCCGCGCCGGATGAGATCGATCGCAAGGTGCTGGAAGTGCTGGAAGAAGCGCAGGCGATCGAGAAGGAACTGGCGAAGGCGCGGCGCGAAGCGGCCAAGCGTGACATCGAGTCGCTGTTGAGCGATGTGGCGAATGTCTCTGGTGTGTCGGTGTTGGCGGCCAAAGTCAACGCCATCGATTCCGAGATGCTGCGCGAGATGAGCGACTGGCTCCGCGCCAAGCTGGGATCGGGCGTGGTGGCGCTAGGCGCAGTGCTGGGCGATAAGCCGAATCTGCTCGTCGCCGTGACGCAAGACCTGATCGAACGCGGTCTGGATGCGGGCAAGATCGTGCGGCAGGCGGCGGCCCATATCGGCGGCGGCGGCGGTGGACGGCCCAACCTCGCACAGGCGGGTGGCAAGGATGCGAGTCGCCTCGGCGATGCGCTGGAGGCGGTGAAGGGGATCGTGGCGGAGATGGTACACTAAGAGTGGGAGGTGCCAAGATGTTAGCTATTCCACAGTTGTTGAAATCGGTGAAATACGTGGTCGATACCAAGGGTCGTCCCAGCGCGGCTGTCCTCGATATCGAGGAATGGAAGCGCTTGCTTGAGTGGTTGGATGACGAAGAAGACATGCAAGTTGCACGCGAAGCTCTGGCTGAGTTGGCGGCCGTGGGCAACGATGCGAACAGAGCTGGCTGGCTGAAGTGGGAAGACATTCGAGACGAACTGGATGAGTAAGTACAGCGTCTTCGTTCAGCCAGCTGCCTGGCATGCTGTCAAACAACTGCCGGGAAACGTGCGACAGCGCATCAAGCGCTTCATCGACGACCTGGAACACGATCCGCGCACGGCTCGCACCAAACGATTGGATACGACTCAAACAATGCTGGAAGTGCGGCGGTTGCGACTGGACGATTGGCGCGTGCTGTACGCCGTCAACGAAGAGTTGAAGCAGGTTCAGGTGTTTGCGATTCGACAGCGCCCACCGTATGACTACGCCGATTTAGACGAGCTATTGGGCGAATTGGAGTGATCGATGTAAGTGGCAGGCGGGCGGCAAGGATGCGTCGAAGTTGGGCGAGGCGCTGGAGGCCGTGAAGGGGATCGTGGCGGAGATGGTGAAGTAGCGCCAGGCGGCCCGCTCTGCTGAGCAACGCAGAGACACGGGCAGGTTGGAAATTAGAGATTGGAATGCGGAGCGATCTCATTACGAGATCGCTCCGTTTTTGCGCTCACTTGAGTTTCTGCTTTACTTGTCGGTTTTGATCGCATCGATATACAGGAATTGACTGGATTCCTCAACGTTGCCGACAAGCAGAAAGCCAGCCTCGGCAATTGCCGAAAGCAGTTCTGATCGTTTGTCTTGCCAACGACTGATCGGTTCGGCAATCTTCAAGAAGCCGCCAAAGCGCAACGTGCGCTGTGCTTCTTGCAGATAGTCGGTGTAGTTCAGCCCTATCAACGACAATGAAAACACCGCCACGTCCAGCGTTGAATCGTCCAATGGAGTGCGCGTCATGTCGCATGCGATCACGGTGTCATTGATCGCCACGTGGTCGAATGAATACACTTTGTTAGGCAGCAGCGCGGCGAGCTGAGCTTCACCACAGCCAAAGTCACCGATGATCCAGTCAGGTCGCCGTTTAAGCAACGCCGCGATCTTCTCGTAAGGAATTTCAGTCCAAGTCTGCCGCGCTTCACGATAGAGCGTGTGATACAGATACCATTCTTCCGGTTGCTGCTGCAAACGGTCATGCGTGGTGCGGCTGTAAGCTGTATTAAGGCGCCCATTCATGATCGAGAGATCACCGAAGCGGCGCTGAATGCGGCGGGCGTCTTCGGCGGGCAACGGGACGCGCAACTTGGCACGTTCGATGATGGTCACATCGTCTTGCTCGACGCGCGTGATCCACGCTTGCAGGGCTTCGCGCGCTTGCTTGAACATCGTTTCTGGCGAAGCGAGTTCACCTTCGGGGATCACGCCGTCGAGCGCGGCATCAGCCAGCGTTTTCTTGTACTGGATGCGATGCAAGCGCAGCTTGTCCCACGACCACATGTCGCCGTTGTGCGCCAAAACCACTTGCGGAATGATGACTTCCACTTTATCGAAGACGGAGCCTTGACGATACAGTCGCCCGATGAGTTGTTCATACTCCGCGCTCGTCCACGGCAGGCTGACGATGATCAGGCGATTGCAAACGTATTGCAAGCCATCGACACCCGTGCCCACCGGCACTGAGCCAATCAGCACATCGACCTTGCCTTTGATGAACGGCTGCAGGCCGCTCTTGTCGTCGCCCGTAAACACACCCACTTTGAAGCCTGCTTTTTCAACGGCGCGGCGCAGCGGTGTGATCAAGCCAGTGAGATAGTGCGTGTAGATCAGCGTGCCCTTCTGCAACGCGCCGATAATGGTTTCAAGTTTGGCATCCAGCAAGACTCGTTCCAGATCGAGAATCGCACCTTTCTTCAACACGCGCAAACGTGGCAGATAAGCAGCGCCTGGGATGTCGTGCAGGGTAGTCTCGATGGTCTGTGCGTATTGTGGTCGATAGCGAATGCCATGCAGGATGAGTTTCTCGTACATCGCGCTGGCATTGGCGATGCTGCTGTATGTTTGCAGATCGCTGAACTCGACGCCCTTCACCAGTTCCAGCAGAGCTTTAGCTTCATACAGGTTGTTGATGACGGGCGTAGCGCTCATCCCCAATACGCACAGGTCGGGATTCCGTTCGCTGGCCGCCGATAGCAAACCGCTGACGACTTGCCGCCGTTTGCTGGAGACTTTGGGCGTACGCTGCTTGACGCTTTGAATTTCATCCAGCACGACGAAATCGATCTGATGCTTTTCAACGAGCCGCCGCACCATTGCCGCCGAATCCGGTTGTTGGAAGGTCTCAAAATTCAGGACGAGATAGGTGTATTTCGTCGGATCAAGTCGAACTTCGCCCCGTTCTTTGATGTGGACAACGCTATCGGGATAGGTCTCTGTGATGCGTTTGGCCCACGGCGTAACGGTGCTGTTGAAGGCGACGACGACCGTAAGACGAGCGTCGATCACGCGGCTGGCCAAAATGGCGGAGAGCGTTTTGCCCGCACCCACGCCCGACCAGTTTCCCAACCGCCGCTCGCTCAAGACGCGATAAGCCGTGAGACGCTGCATCAAGTTGGGATCGGCAATACGGTCATCGACGCGGAAAGCATAGCCCGTCGGAATCATCAACTGCTGCGCGCCGTCATACTGTGTGAGGAAACGACTGCGAATGAGGTCAAAGTACGTGCCGCCCGTTTCAGCACGAAGCGTGTCGAGGTCAAAGGCCAGTTCCGCATTGAGTGCCGCTTGCCACAGGCCGCTAACGCGATTGGCAACGAGAAACTCAATCGTTTCTTCGTCAGAGGTAATGCCTGCTTCAACGAGTGCATCCACGGCTTTGAGCGCGGCCAGAGAACGCAACGTGGGCAGGTCTTGTTTGACCTCTTCTTCTTCGACAAGGACGACTTCGAGAGTTGGCTCTGCTGCAAGGTTGGTCTCTTCTTCATCGAGCGCCGCGTTTTGTTCTTCAATTTTGGCAACGAGCTCTTCAAAGTCGGTTTCGGGGTCAGGCGAGGAGCAGAGATCGCGGATGCTTCTGATGAGAACCATGTTAGCATTGCTGGGATTAACCGATGCAGCGATCATGCCATTCTGCCGCATAATCGCGAATAGCTCATTGGGTTGAAGATTTGGAATGATGGGTTCTATGCTGCGTAGGAAACTTAAAACCGCATTTCGGTTCCATTGATTAAACACGCCAAGCCAATCGCCCCAGCCCGCCCATCCTTCGTTCGTGTAGACTCCAACAGGGGTAGCGGGAATATCATCCGGGCGCGCGTCACTTTTCGCCCACGAGCGCCAAGCAAGTTGGGTTTTTAGCCCAAGATTCCGTGCAAACGTGCGGGCCTCTCCAAATGGACGATAGATCATGTCTTGGTTTGCTATGCGACCAGTTCCTAGTACCGTGTTTCATAAGTTCTCCGACTTTGCTTAGGCCACCAGCGGCAGACCTTTGTAGGTCCATTGATACGGATGCGCCCACACGCGGTTATAGGT
>Ga0209254_10000720_pt1 | contig 28314 bp, 28 predicted proteins | sample FrelakmetDIP11DI_FD_187148 | JGI IMG/M metagenome (GOLD analysis project Ga0209254, IMG submission 187148) | Freshwater lake sediment microbial communities from the University of Notre Dame, USA, for methane emissions studies - DIP11 DI (SPAdes)... | ecosystem: Environmental > Aquatic >... | reverse complement strand
AACACGCTTTCCAGGCGTGCGACTTAAACCACTCATCCACCTCTCCGAGAGCGGCGCATCATACCGGAAGCGCTTACGCTGGGCAAATTGCAGTTTGGCCATGCCGACAGCTTCGCGAGTTGGCGATAATTGGCTTTTACCTCTTGAAGCTTCGTCTTTAGCCCCCATGTTTCCGCGAGAACAAAATGGGAGCATTCATGCAGGACGAAATCAATACCGACTCGAACGCCGCCGATGGACAAGTGGAGAAAGACATAATGCCCAGCCCGGAGGAGCTGCTGAAAGCAGCCGAGCTGCAGGCGGCAGAACATCACGATGCCTGGCTGCGCGCCAAGGCTGAAACCGAAAACATGCGCCGTCGCGCGGTTGAAGATGTAGACAAGGCGCGCAAGTTCGCCGTTGAAAACTTCGCCAGCGAGTTGCTGGCGGTGAAAGACAGCCTGGAAGCCGCGCTGGCAGTCGAGTCGCCGAGCGTGGAAAACCTCAAGGACGGCGTCGAACTGACCCTGAAGCAGTTGGCTGCGGTATTTGGCAAATTCAATCTGCACGACATCGAGCCGATGGGCGAGAAATTCGACCCGCACCAGCATCAGGCCATTCAGGTGGTCGAGTCCGACCAGCCGCCCAACACGGTGGTAACCGTACTGCAGAAAGGCTACCGCCTGCACGAGCGCACGCTGCGGCCAGCGCTGGTGATGGTGGCCAAGGGCAAGGGCGCTTGAAATAGCGCTTCCCTCCCCCACATTCGAATCAATTCAATCTCTTTTGGAAGGAAAACATCATGGGACGCATTATTGGCATTGACCTGGGTACCACCAACTCCTGCGTGGCAGTCATGGAAAACGGTACGCCGAAGGTGATCGAGAACGCCGAGGGCGCGCGCACCACGCCATCCATCGTGGCCTACACCGAAGACGGCGAGATCCTGGTCGGCGCGCCGGCCAAGCGCCAGGCGGTCACCAACCCGAAGAACACGCTGTATGCGGTGAAGCGCCTGATCGGTCGCCGCTTCGAAGAGAAGGAGGTGCAGAAGGACATCGGCCTGATGCCCTACAAGATCGTCAAGGCCGACAACGGCGACGCCTGGGTGGAAGTGCGCGGCCAGAAAATGGCGGCGCAGCAGGTCTCTGCCGAGACCCTGCGCAAGATGAAGAAAACCGCCGAGGACTACCTGGGCGAGGAAGTGACCGAAGCCGTCATTACAGTGCCTGCCTACTTCAACGACAGCCAGCGCCAGGCCACCAAGGACGCCGGTCGCATCGCCGGTCTCGAAGTCAAGCGCATCATCAACGAGCCGACCGCGGCTGCGCTGGCATTCGGCATGGACAAGAAGGAAGGCGACCGTAAGATTGCGGTGTATGACCTCGGCGGCGGCACCTTCGACATCTCGATCATCGAGATTGCCGAAATGGACGGCGAGCACCAGTTCGAAGTGCTGTCGACCAACGGCGACACCTTCCTCGGCGGCGAAGACTTCGACCAGCGGCTGATCGACTACATCGCCGAAGAATTCAAGAAGGAACAGGGCGTCGACCTGAAGAAGGACGTGCTTGCCCTGCAGCGCCTGAAGGAAGCGGCGGAAAAGGCCAAGATCGAGCTGTCCTCCGGCCAACAGACCGAAGTCAACCTGCCCTACATCACGGCAGACGCCGCCGGGCCCAAGCATCTGGCAGTGAAGATCACCCGCGCCAAGTTCGAGAGCCTGGTCGAGGACCTGATCAAGCGCACCATCGACCCATGCAAGATGGCGCTGAAGGACGCCGGCCTCACCACCTCGCAGATCGACGACGTCATCCTGGTCGGCGGCCAGACCCGCATGCCCAAGGTGATGGACGCAGTGAAGGATTTCTTCGGCAAGGACCCGCGCCGCGACGTCAACCCTGACGAAGCTGTGGCCGTGGGTGCCGCGATTCAGGGTGGCGTGCTGAAGGGCGAAGTGAAGGACGTGCTGCTGCTCGACGTGACGCCTTTGAGCCTGGGTATCGAAACCCTGGGCGGCGTGATGACCAAGCTGATTCCCAAGAACACAACGATCCCGACCAAGGCGTCGCAGGTGTTCTCCACCGCTGACGACAACCAGAACGCGGTGACGGTGCACGTGCTGCAGGGTGAGCGCGAAATTGCTACGGGCAACAAGAGCCTGGGGCAATTCAACCTGTCCGATATCCCGCCGGCACCGCGCGGCATGCCGCAGATCGAGGTCACTTTCGACATCGACGCCAATGGCATCCTGCACGTGTCGGCCAAGGACAAGGCGACCGGCAAGGAAAACACCATCCGCATTCAGGCCAGTTCCGGTCTCTCCGAGGAGGAAATTCAGCGCATGGTGAAGGACGCCGAAGCCAACGCCGCCGAGGACCACAAGGCCTTCGAACTGGCGACCGCGCGCAACGCCGCGGATGCGATGATCCACTCGGTGAAGAAGTCGCTCACCGAATACGGCGACAAGGTGTCGGCAGACGAAAAGGCCGCGATCGAGGCTGCCCTGAAGGAAGCCGAGGAAGCCGTGCGCGAGGGTGACAAGGAGAATATCGAAGCCAAGACCAATGCGCTCGCCACCGCCAGCCACAAGCTTGCCGAGAAGATGTACCAGTCCGAACAGGCCAAGGCGCAGCCGGGCGAGGCCCCAGGCAGCGGTGCTGGCGCGACCGACGAGAACGTGGTCGACGCCGAGTTCGAAGAGGTGAAGGACAAGTAAGGGGATAGGAGTTAGGGGCTAGGAATTAGGGAAGGTCGCGCGTTGCGCGGCTTTTCCTTTTCCGGCTCCACCCTAGCCCCTAGTTCCTAAATCCCTAGCCCCTACAAAAATGAGCAAACGCGATTATTACGAAGTCCTCGGCGTCGCCAAGAACGCTTCGGACGAAGAAATCAAGAAGGCCTACCGCAAGCTGGCCATGAAGCACCATCCCGACCGCAACCAGGACGAGGGTGCGGAGGATAAATTCAAGGAAGCCAAGCTGGCTTACGAGGTCCTGTCCGACTCGGACAAGCGAGCGACCTACGACCAGTTTGGCCACGCCGGGGTGGATCAGCAGGCCGGCATGGGAGGCAGTGGCTTTTCCGATGCCTTCTCCGATATCTTTGGCGACATATTCGGTGGGGGCGGCGGCAATCGTCGTGACCGCGTGTATCGCGGCGCCGACCTGCGCTACAACCTGGAAATCGGGCTGGAAGAGGCGGCGCGCGGCACCGAAACCAAGATCCGCATCCCGTCGCTGGAAGAATGCGGCACGTGCCACGGCAGCGGTGCCAAGCCTGGCACCACGCCGACCACCTGCACCACCTGCGGCGGCCATGGTCAGGTGCGCATTCAGCAAGGCTTTTTCTCGGTGCAGCAGACCTGTCCGCGTTGCAGCGGCAGCGGCAAGATGGTGACCGATCCCTGCACCAGTTGCCACGGTGAGGGCCGCGTCAAGAAGCACAAAACCCTGTCGGTGAAAATTCCCGCCGGGGTCGACAGCGGCGACCGCATCCGACTCGGTGGCGAAGGCGAAGCCGGCGTCAACGGCGGTCCATCGGGCGATCTCTACGTGGTGATCCATCTCAAGGATCACCCGGTATTCAAGCGCGACGGGGATGACCTGCATTGCGATATGCCGATCTGCTTCGCCACCGCTGCACTCGGCGGCGAGCTTGAAATTCCCACACTGGAAGGCCATGCCAAGATCAAGATCCCGGCGGAAACGCAGTCCGGCAAGGTATTCCGTCTGCGCGGCAAGGGCATCAAGGGCGTGCGCAGCCACGCACCGGGCGACCTGCTGTGCCACATGCTGGTTGAAACACCCGTGAATCTGTCAGAGCGTCAGCGCGAACTGTTGCGCGAGTTCGAGGCCTTGAGTCCCGGACGCAACAATAATCCGCGCGCGCAATCGTTCATGGACAAAGTGAAGGCGTTCTTCAGTCAGTGATCCTGGCCGGTCGCCTCGGGCACCGAACCTGAATCAAGCCGACAGGATCGCGGCGTCTCAGGGCCGGGCGGTGGCAAACAGGCGGAAGAAATTCTGCGTGGTCGCTTCCCCGACCGCCTCTGCCGTGATTCCGCGTACCCGCGCAATTTCTTCCGCGACGTGTTTCACAAACCCCGGCTGGTTGGTCTGTCCGCGATGCGGAACCGGCGCCAGATAGGGCGCGTCGGTCTCGATCAGCATGCGCTCAAGCGGGATGGCTGCCGCCACCTCGCGCAAGGCAACGGCATTTTTGAAGGTGACGATGCCTGAAAATGACACGTAGAAACCCAGATCGATGGCCGCTTCCGCCACCGCCAGGCTTTCGGTAAAGCAGTGCATCACTCCGCCTGCATCGCCGGCGTGCTCTTCCTGCATGATTCGCAAGGTGTCCTCCGCTGCGGAACGGGTATGGATCACCAGAGGTTTGCGGCAGGCGCGTGCGGCACGGATATGGGTACGAAAACGCTCGCGCTGCCACTCGAGGTCGCCCGTCAGGCGAAAATAATCCAGCCCGGTTTCCCCAATCGCCACCACCCTGGGATGGTTTGCCAATTCGACCAGTTCCTCCACTGTCGGCTCGGTGCAATCCTCATGGTCGGGATGGACGCCGACCGAGGCATACACATTGGGATGCGCTTCGGCCAGTGCGCGGATTTCAGGGAATTTTTCCAGCTCGACGCCGATGCACAGCGCATGGCTCACCTGGTTGTGTGCCATGAGGTCGAACACCTCGGGCAACTTGTCGGCGAGGTCGGGGAAATTGATGTGGCAGTGGGAATCGATATACATGCGGTGAGCGGTGCACCGCATGGCGGTGCTACATGGTGTGTGTTGGACGCACCGATTTTAACGAACCGCCGAGCAATCCTTCAATCTTGTTCTGCGCCGCCTTGCCGCTCTCGTTGAAAGCGAACTGCACACCTACACCCTGAATTCGCCCGCCGTGCGCCCCGTCAGGCGTCACCCACACCACCTTGCCGGAAACCGGCAGCTTGGCGGGATCATCCATCAGGGTCAGCAGCATGAACACTTCCTCGCCCATCTTGTAGCTTTTATTGGTTGGGATAAACAGTCCGCCGCCCTTGATGAAGGGCATGTAGGCAGCAAAAAGCGCGGACTTCTCCTTGATCGACAAGGAAAGCACGCCTGGGCGTACGGCACCGGTGATGTCATTGGCTACTGCGTTCATGGTCGTTTCTCATCAATCAAACAAATGCCGATATTCAATCAGCCAGGCTTGCTGCTGCAAAGTCCGGTTGAGCGGATGCGTCAGCGTGCGGCCAGCATCAGCATGACTTTTTACCAGTGCCAGCAACCTGGCCAAATCTGCCTGCGTTCCCAGTTGCTTCAGCACATCGGCAAAATCGCGGTTGAACTGCACATTGCCATTTAATTTTACCGCCAGCAAATCACCCAGCCATTTGTAGGCTACCGTATGCCAGGTCTGGATCCTGATCGTCTTCCAGCGCTCAGCCAATGTAACCGGATCCATCTGCCCCACGCGTGCCAGGCCTTCCAGGACGCTGCGGCGCTCATCCAGTTCGGCGCCGTCAGCCCAATTCAGTGCATCCAGCGGGGCGCCACCTGACAAGGCAAGCAAGATCGCGGCCTCCTCGACCTGCTGGCTGGCCAGCCACTGCATCGCGATGTCAGTCGCGGGCAACCCGACATCCAGCCGAGTACAACGGCTGCGGATGGTCGGCAACAGCCGCCGCGGCTGATCCGAAACCAGTACGAATACCGTCTTTAACGGCGGTTCCTCGAGCACCTTTAACAAGGCGTTGGCCGCTGCCAGGTTGAGGCTGTCCGCCGGATTGACCAGCACCACGCGAAACCCCGCCCGATAGGTGGAAAGCTGGACGTACTCGACCGCTTCCCGCGCCTGCTCGACTTCGATGGCAGTGGCCATTCTGGTTTCGCCTTCCTTGCCGGTTTTTTCCTGCAGGGTGATCAGCCGAAAATCAGGATGTGCGCCGGTGGCGAACCAGTGGCAGGCAGGACACGCGCCGCACGCGGCACCGCCGGATAGCGGTGCTTCGCACAACAGGGCCTGTGCCCACGCCAGTGCCAGCGCGCCCTTGCCAACCCCGCGCGGGCCTGCCAGCAGCAAGGCCTGCGCCGGTCGTGTCCGGGTTGCGAGCAAACGCTGCCACGACGACTCCAGCCAGGGATAGGGCGCGCTCATGTCAACGCCTGCAACAGATGGCTGATTTCGCCCTGCAGTTCCGCGATGCTGTGGCGCGCATCCAGCACCCGCATGCGGTCGGGCTCGGCGCGTGCCCGTTCGAGATAGACATTGCGCACGCGGCTGAAAAAACTGTCAGCTTCGCGCTCGAAGCGGTCTGCGGCACGTGCCGCCGAGCGGCGCGCTTCGGCCACTTCAGGCGGCACATCGAACAGAAGGGTGAGATCGGGTGCAAAGCCGCGCTGCACCCAGGCTTCCAGTGCGGCGATACGCGCCACTTCGATACCACGACCGCCGCATTGATAGGCATAGCTGGCATCGGTAAAGCGATCGGACAACACCCACGCGCCTCGCGCGAGCGCGGGCAGGATCAGTTCGGACAGATGCGCCTGCCGCGCTGCAAACATCAGCAGCAGTTCGGTGTCGGCATCCATGTCGCGATGCAGCAGCAACTCTCGCAGGGTTTCGCCGAGCGGCGTGCCGCCGGGCTCACGGGTGACGATGACCTCCCTGCCCTGTTGCCGCAGCCAATTAGCGACAAACCCCAGGTGCGTGCTTTTGCCGGCGCCATCGACGCCTTCTAGGGTAATGAATTTGCCTGGAGACATCATCGCTGGTAACGGTTTACCGCGCGGTTGTGCGCATCGAGGTTACTGGAGAAGACATGGGTGCCGTTGCCGCTTGCGACGAAATACAGCGCATCCGTTTTGGCCGGATTGAGGGCCGCCTGGATCGCCGCCTCGCTCGGCATCGCGATCGGCGTGGGCGGCAGCCCGGCACGGGTATACGTGTTATAGGGTGTGTCGGTCTGCAGATCGACCTTGCGCAGGTTGCCGTCGAAGTGTTCGCCCAGCCCGTAGATCACGGTGGGATCGGTTTGCAGGCGCATGCCCCGTTTGAGCCGGTTGACGAAAACGCCGGCAATCTGCGGGCGTTCGAAAGCCGCACCGGTTTCCTTCTCCACGATCGAAGCCATGATGAGGGCCTCATAGGGGCTGCGGTATGGCAACCCCGGAGGGCGCGCTTCCCAGGCGGCCATGAGTTTTTCTTGCTGCAGACGATAGGCACGACGCAACACATCAAGGTCGGACGTATGTGGCGCATAAAAATAAGTGTCGGGAAACAACAGGCCTTCTGGATGAACCTCTTCTGCACCAATGGCCTGCATCAGCTCGGCATCGCTCATGCCGGCGCTGTCGTTCTTCAGGAGGGGCTGCGCAGCCAGCACCTCACGCACCTCACGCCAGTTCTTTCCCTCGATGAACTGCACGATGGCTGTCGTGACCTCACCGCGCTGTATCTTGGCATAGAGTTCCAGTGGCGTGAGCGACTTGTCGAGCGTATACACGCCCACCTTGAGCGTTTCCCCCTTGCCCAGCAGGCGCCCGAGCAGCCAGAACACGTGTGCACTTTTGATCACGCCTTCCTGTTCCAGCATCGTGCTGAGGCTGCGCAAATGCGTGCCTGGTGTGACGTTGATGGTTTTCGGCAACGGCTCGAAATGCAGGGGTTGATTGGCATACCAGGCCAGCCCACCTGCAGCTATCAGCCCAAGCAGGCCAGCAAGCAAGAGCGTTCGCTTAATCCAGATCTTCATACAATGCTTTGTTAAAAGTGGCTGTCCAGCCTGCGGGTGACCATGTCACGTCATCCAGCCTGGCCACCCGGCGCACGCCGATCACGCTGTTGCAGATCATGACTTCGTCGGCTGCGAGTATAGCGTCTGGCCGAAACTGCCCGACGTGACTTCTGATGCCGAGGCGTGCCGCCGCACGCAGCAGCCGGGCTCGGGCAACGCCCGCCACCCCGCATTCGCTCAGGTCGGGGGTGAACAGTTCCCCCTGCTTGACCCAGAACAAATTGCTCATCACGCCACTGACCACCCACCCGCTGTCGTTACACAGAATCCCCTCGAAAATCGCCGGGTCGTCCCACTCCGCACGTGCCAGCACATTCTCCAGCCGGTTCATGTGCTTGATCCCCGCCAGCCGCGGCTGGCGCCCCAGACACAGCGTGCACCAGCGCACCGTGATGTCGGACGGCGCATCGGAACGGGCATGCGGCGGCAGGGGGGTGGAAAGCACGATGCGGGTGCGATCCCCGGCCACGGGAGGCGCATAACCACGTGCACCTCCCCCGCGTGTAAGCATGATTTTGACGATACCCTGCCCGGTTTCTGCGACCTGGCGGACTTCGGTATGCAGCAGTGTGCTATCCGGGCAATCCAGTGCCAACGCTTTGCAATCCGAAGCGAGTTTGGCGGAATGATCAGGCCACCACAGCGGTTGTCCTGAATGCGTGCGCAAGGTGCGGAACACGCCATCGCCATAGGCGAGCCCGCGATCCAGTGCATTCACGGTTTCCGTAGCCTCGCCATTGACGAGAATCATGCGGATTCCAGGGCGCGAAGCAGGCCCTGGGCCTTGGCACGCGTTTCATCGAGTTCACATTGCGGGATGGAATCGGCCACGATGCCGGCGCCGGCACGGAAAACCAACTCTCGTCCGCGCAGCAGGAAACTGCGGATCAGAATATTGAAATCGAAACTGCCATCCTGATTGATGTAGCCAACGCTGCCGGTATAGCTGCGGCGTGGCGTCTGCTCCAGCTCATGGATGATTTGCATGGTGCGCACCTTGGGACAACCCGTGATGGTACCGCCGGGAAAGACCGCACGCAGGACATCCAGTATCCGCATATCCTGACGCAGTTTCCCGCAGACGGTGGATTCGATGTGATGCACGTGGCGATAGCTGGCGATGTCCATCAAGGCCGCCACCTTCACGCTGCCGGGTTCGCACACCCGACCCAGGTCGTTGCGCTCCAGGTCGACCAGCATGATGTGTTCGGCACGCTCCTTGGGGTGAACCTGCAGGCGCGTCCGCAACGCAGCGTCTTCTGCTGCGTCCTCGCTTCTTGGATGGGTGCCGGCAATCGGACGTGTTTCGAGCAGACCATCCCGTCCAAGCCGCACCAGCCTTTCAGGAGACGAACTCACGATAGCCCAGTCCCCCATCTGCAGCAGCGCGGAAAAAGGTGCGGGGTTCATTTGCATCAGCCGGGAAAGCAGCGCTGCAGGATCGATCGAATGCGTGAATTCGGCCTGCCATCCCCGCGACAGATTGACCTGGAATACATCTCCGGCACGGATGTATTCCTGAATGCGCGCAACGCCGGTCAAAAATGCAGCGGGGTCGTCCTCATTCAGGGCAACTTGCACCGGCAAGGCTGGAATGGCGGGCAAAGCCTGCGCCAGATCATGCGCTATGGCACCGATCAGTGCACTGTGTCCGGATTCGGCGACCAGTACGCAACGCCCGCTGGCACGCTCGCACAGAATTGCAGCAGGAATGCGGGTCAGCCAGGCCAAGGGAAAATCGGCATCCACTGCCAGTCCAGCACTGGGCTCGAACAAGCCACCCAGTTCATACGCGAATGCGCACAGCCAGCCCCCTGCGAAAGGCAGGCCATGGTCCGGTTGCCGAGAGCGAAAAGGACGAAGTTGCATAGCCGGATGCACCTGCAGTCCGGACAGGCCTTCGGTTGCGCTGATCCGGGTGGTGTCCTGCGGGAAGGCGAACAGCACATCCCAGCCAGTGTCGCCGCTGCTGAGGAAAAGGCCGGGATAGCGCTGCGGATTGGACGCCTGAAGCCGGGCCAGATCAGGCCGCTGTGGCCATTCCTGTATTTCCAGCGTGCTCAAGGCGGTTTGCAGCCAGGGTCAGACGCGTTTGAAGAGCAGCGAACCGTTGGTGCCGCCAAACCCGAAGTTGTTTTTCAGCGCATAGTCGATCTTCATGTCGCGCGCCGTATTCGCACAATAATCGAGATCGCACTCCGGATCCTGCGTAAAAATGTTTATGGTGGGAGGCGACACCTGATGATGTACCGCCAGCACGGTGAACACCGACTCCACCCCACCGGCCCCCCCCAGCAGGTGACCTGTCATCGACTTGGTCGAGTTGACCACCGTTTTGTAAGCCGCGTCGCCCAGCGCAAGCTTGATCGCATCGGTTTCGTTCTTGTCGCCAAGCGGGGTCGAGGTGCCGTGCGCGTTGACGTAATTCAGCTGGTCGGGATTCACGCCAGCATCGCGCATTGCGTTCACCATCGACCGCCGTGGACCGTCGGTGCTCGGCGCCGTCATGTGGTAGGCGTCGCCGCTCATGCCGAAGCCCGACACCTCGGCGTAGATCTTGGCGCCGCGTTTCAAGGCGTGCTCGTATTCTTCGAGCACGAGCACACCGGCACCCTCACCCAGCACGAAACCGTCGCGATCCTTGTCCCACGGACGGCTGGCGGTCGCCGGGTCGTCGTTGCGGGTGGACAGCGCGCGTGCAGCGGAAAATCCGCCCACGCCCAAGGGGGACGTCGCACACTCGGCGCCGCCCGCGACCATCACGTCGGCATCGCCGTAGGCAATCATGCGGGCCGACAGGCCGACGGCGTGCAGGCCGGTGGTGCAGGCGGTCACGACCGCCAGGTTGGGCCCTTTTATTCCATACATGATAGAAAGATTGCCGGAAATCATGTTGATGATGGAACCCGGGATGAAGAAGGGAGAAATCTTCCTCGGCCCGGACTCCATCAGCACGGAGTGGGTTTCCTCGATCAGCGGCAGACCGCCGATTCCGGAGCCGATGTTGATGCCGATGCGCTCGGCATTGGCCTCGGTGATCTCGATGCCGGAGTCGCGTATCGCCTGAATACCGGCAGCCATGCCGAACTGGATGAAGACATCCATGCGGCGCGCCTCTTTCGCGTTGAGGTATTGCTCGACATCGAAATTCTTGACCTCACCTGCCATCTGTGAGGCAAAGGGTGCTGGATCGAAACGGGTAATCCGGGCAATTCCGGTACGACCGGCAACCAGGTTGTCCCAGGCTTCAGGAATGGTGTTGCCGACCGGGGAAATGATCCCAAGGCCGGTGACGACGACGCGACGTTTGGACAAAGGTCAGTCCTCTTTATTGATTCGGCACGATAGGAAATGATTTAGCGGGTGGGATGCCTTCCTCCCGCTCAATTCGAGCGCTGCATGTTCCGAATCAACAAACATTGAAACAGCGCTCTATTGATGCGGCTTTATTAACCCGATGGCGCACGACGATTTGCGTGGCCATGTTCGGGGCAGTCATCGTCAGGCCGGATCAATAGCAGGGCGAACGATCAGCTCGAATGGCTGTTGACGTAATCGATCGCCTGCTGGACGGTTGTGATCTTTTCTGCGTCTTCGTCGGGGATTTCGCAGCCGAACTCTTCTTCCAGCGCCATCACCAATTCAACCGTATCGAGCGAGTCCGCGCCCAGGTCGCCGACGAAGGAAGACTCGTTCTTGATGTCTGCCTCGTTGACGCCCAATTGCTCGGCGACGACTTTAATTACACGCTGTACGTTTTCCATTACTGATCCTCTCTTGAAATAAGGCTCCAACAAATTTGAAGCCACGAAAATTGAAGCTGGACGATTTTACCAAACTTTCAGTGTCGGTCACGCCATGTACATGCCGCCGTTGACATGCAGGGTGGTGCCGGAAATATAACCGGCGGCCGGCGACGCCAGGAACGCGACGGCCTGTGCGATATCTTCCGCCGAACCCAGCCGTCCCAGCGGAATGTGCCCCAGCAGCGCCTGGCGCTGCGCATCCGGCAGCGCACGCGTCATGTCGGTATCGATAAAGCCCGGCGCTACACAGTTGACCGTGATGTTGCGGCTGCCCACTTCACGCGCCAGCGACTTGGTGAATCCCATGATGCCGGCCTTGGCCGCACTGTAGTTGGTCTGCCCGGCGTTGCCCATCGCGCCGACCACCGAGGCGATGGAAATGATGCGTCCGCTGCGCGCCTTCATCATCGCGCGCAACACCGCGCGCGACAGCCTGAACACAGAGGTGAGATTGGTCGCCAGGATGTCGTCCCACTCCTCGTCCTTCATCCGCATCAGCAGGTTGTCGCGGGTGATGCCGGCATTGTTGACCAGAATGCCGATGTCGCCGAACTGTTTGCTGATCGCGGCGATGACGGCATCGACTTCAGCCGCATCGGTAACGTTGAGCTTCATCCCGCTGCCCTGGATGTTGGCCGCGGCAAGGTAATCGCTGATCGCCTGCGCACCCTTCTCGCTGGTGGCGGTGCCGATCACGGTCGCGCCTGTCTGTCCGAGTGCCAGCGCGATTGCCTGGCCGATTCCACGGCTGGCGCCCGTCACTAATGCGATCTGTCCTTGCAGCATGTCGTCTCCTTACTGAGTGAGTGCAGCCGCAAGGCTGGCTTCGTCCACCAGCGCAACCGCCGGCAGGCTGTCGTCGATGCGTTTATTGAGGCCGGCAAGCACTTTGCCCGGGCCACATTCGATCACGCGATCCATACTTGCGGCCTTCAAGGCCTGCACGGTCTCGACCCAGCGCACCGGCGTGTGCAACTGCTTTGCCAGCGCGGAACGAATCGCATCGGGCTCCGCATGACTTTGCACGTCGGTGTTGTGGAGCACCGGGATCGTCGGCGTAGCGATCGTCACGTTCTGCAGATGCGCCAGCAGCTTTTCGGCGGCAGGCAGCATCAGCGAGGAATGCGACGGCACGCTGACCGGCAACGGCAAGGCGCGCTTGGCACCCTTTTCCTTGGCCAGCACCATAGCGCGCTCGACTGCCGCCTTGTTGCCGGCAATGACGACCTGTCCGGGAGAATTGAGATTGACCGCCTCGACCACTTCGCCTGCTGCCGCCTCACTGCAGACCGCACGTACTGCGTCGTCGTCCAGACCGAGGATCGCCGCCATCGCGCCGACGCCTTCTGGCACTGCCGCCTGCATCGCCTCGGCGCGGAATCGCACCAGTTTGATTGCATCGGCAAAACCCAGTGCGCCTGCAGCAACCAGTGCTGCGTATTCGCCCAGGCTGTGGCCTGCCAGCAGCGTAGGCGTCGTACCACCTGCTGCCTGCCATACGCGCCACACGGCGATGTCGGCCGCCAGCATCGCAGGCTGGGTGTTGACCGTCTGATTGAGCAGATCCACCGGTCCACCGGTGACGAGTGCCCAAAGATCCTGGCCGAGGGTATCGGAGGCTTCGGCAAAGGTGGCACGCACTTCGGCACGATCGCCCCAGTCCTTCATCATGCCAACCGATTGCGAGCCTTGCCCGGGAAACACGAATGCAAGCTTCATCGTAATTTCCATGAGTGTTCAGTGAAGGCTAATGCCCGCGTAGCGGGCGTTATGCCGGAGCTAAAAACAAAAGCCAGTTTCATGCTGATATTCCGTTCAGTATTTGAGGAGCGCGGAGCCCCATGTGAAGCCACCGCCGAAAGCCTCCATCAGCACGGTCTGACCGCGCTGGATGCGCCCATCGCGTACCGCCACGTCAAACGCCAACGGCACCGAGGCGGCAGAGGTGTTGCCGTGGCCCGCCACGGTGGTGACGACGTGATCCATGCTCATGCCGAGCTTTTTCGCGGTAGCGGAAATGATGCGGATATTGGCCTGATGCGGCACCAGCCAGTCGATATCGGACTTCTGCAGCCCGTTGGCTTCCAGCGTTTCATCGACGATGCGGTCGAGCGTGTTGACCGCCATCTTGAATACGGCGTTGCCTTCCATCCGCATCAGCGCAGGTTCGTGCAAGCCGGTCGAAGCGCCGGTGGTGGTTCGCAGCAGTTCCTTGTGGCGACCGTCGGCGTGAATGTGGGTTGCGATGATGCCGGGCTCACTGGCGGCACCCAGCACAACCGCACCCGCGCCGTCGCCCCACAGGATGCAGTTGCCACGGTCGTTCCAGTCGGTGATGCGAGACAGCGTTTCCGCGCCGACCACCAGAACGTGTTTGGCTGCGCCGGTTTTGATGAACTGGTCAGCCACGCTCAAGGCGAAAATAAAACCACTGCAGACTGCCTGCAAGTCGAACGCCGGTTTGCCGTTGGTCATGCCGAGCTTGGACTGCACGATGCAGGCGGTGCTGGGAAACACCAGATCAGGCGTGGTAGTGGCAACCAGCAGCAGGTCGATATCGTCCACGGCAAGTCCGGCCACATCGAGCGCCGCACGCGCCGCCTGGGTCGCCAGATCGCTGGTGAATTCGCCCTCGGCGGCAATATGGCGTTCGCGGATGCCGGTGCGATCGACGATCCATTGATCGTTCGTATCGATCAGCTTTTCGAGATCGGCATTGGTAAGAATGCGCGCCGGCAGGTAGCTGCCGGTGCCGAGAATGCGGGAATAGGTCAAGCGGGCACCCGTTGCAAGAGTTGGATCTGGTCGGTAATGCGTTTCAGCACATTGTTGCGAACCTCGTCGCTGGCGGTTTCGATCGCATGCTCGAACGCAAAACGGTCGGCCGAACCATGGCTCTTCACCACCACACCTTTCAGACCCAGCAGCGTGGCGCCATTGTAGCGGCGCGGATCAAGCCGCCGCTTGAACGCATTCAGCACCGGCAATGCCATCAGGCCGGAGAGGCGGGTCAGCAAGTTGCGCTTGAATTCGGCACGCAGCGTCGTAGCAATCATCTTGGCCAGCCCTTCGGAAGCTTTCAGGGTAACGTTGCCGACAAATCCGTCGCACACCACCACATCGGTGGTGCCCTTGAAAATATCGTTGCCTTCGACGTTGCCGTAGAAGTTGAGGTGGCTGTCGCGCAGCAGTTCTGCCGCCTGCTTCACCATCTCGTTGCCCTTGATGTCTTCCTCGCCGATGTTGAGTAGACCCACGCTCGGGTTGGACTTGTGCTCCACCGCCGACACCAGCATTGCGCCCATGATGCCGAACTGCAACAGATGCTCGGCCGAGCAGTCTACATTGGCGCCCATGTCCAGAACCAGCGCGTGGCCGCTGATCGTCGGCATGACGGCGGCAATTGCAGGGCGATCGATACCGGGAAGCGTCTTGAGGACGAAGCGCGCGGTTGCCATCAGGGCGCCGGTGTTGCCAGCCGACACGCAGGCATCGGCCTCTCCGGACTTGACGAGATCAATGGCGACCCGCATCGAGGAGTCTTTTTTACCGCGCAAGGCGAGCGCAGGCGGCTCATCCATCGCCACCACCTGGCTGGCGTGGCGCACAATGAGGCGCGGGCTGGTTTTGGTGCGGCGCGCCTTGAGTTCGGCCGCGACGACATCCTGCGGCCCGACCAGAATCACATTCAGGTCGGGATAACGTGCAAGACAGCGAATTGCCGCAGGAACGGTGACATGGGGGCCATGATCGCCTCCCATGACATCAATGGCGACGGTGATGTATCTCATACAGCCGTAAACGATGGCTGACTTGGATGCGCCGAACCAAAGCGCACCAGGGAATTACTCGCCTTTGGCCTTGACGACTTTGCGGCCCCGGTAAAAGCCGTTGGGGCTGATATGGTGGCGCAGGTGTGCTTCGCCAGTGGTCGGTTCGACGGCCAGCGGCGGGTTGGTCAGAAAATCGTGCGAGCGATGCATACCGCGCTTGGACGGGGACTTTTTATTTTGCTGGACTGCCATTTCTTGCTCCTTAAAAATCGTGGTGCCAATGACCTGGCGCCTAATAAACCATCAACCCCTTTAAGCGGGGCATTCATCTTCTGCATGCATGGCTGCCAGCGGCAGGCTCAACAACACTTCATCCTCAACCAGTTCGACCAGACTCAAGGTCTCGCCAGGCTGGATCGCGTCACTGTCGGGCAACGCGTCGAGCCGTTCAAGTTCAGCCTCGTTGCGCGCCAGATACAAGGTGCGTTCATGCTCGACCGCATACGGCATGCTGCCCAGACAACGCTGACAAGTCAGCCACACTTCGCCGCTGATCGAAATGTTCAGAGACAAGCCGCCACGCTGATCGGTTCGCCCAACAACTCGACAGAACAGCGTGCCTTGCGTAAATTCATGGGCAAGACGCGGAAACTCAGCCACATCGGACTGGATTTCCCACGACTGCGCATCCCTGCAAAAACGCCATGGATCGACTTCAACCGCCTGAAGCATGGCGAAGCACCCCGTGAATGGCCAACAACATTAGCCCGCAATGATATGATTTCGCGTTCTTTTTGTCAAAGAAACCCCACCCATCCCAACATCAGGCGAGCTCATGCTTAAGAAAATACTGGTCGCCAACCGGGGCGAGATCGCCGTCCGCATCGTGCGCGCCTGCGCCGAACTGGGCATCAAGTCGGTCGCCATCTACACCGACGCCGACCGCCACGCGCTCCATGTGAAAAAGGCCGACGAGGCTTATCACATCGGCAAAGACCCGATTCTGGGCTATCTGAACGCACACACGCTGGTCAACCTGGCGGCCGCCTCCGGCTGCGACGCGTTGCATCCCGGTTATGGATTCCTTTCCGAAAACCCCGATCTGGCAACCATCTGCGCACGCCGTGGCATCCGCTTCATTGGCCCCTCGCCCGAGGTGATTCGCCAGATGGGCGACAAGATCCAGGCGCGCAACGCGATGATCGCAGCGGGCATTCCGGTCACACCAGGCTCGGATCACAATCTGGAAAACGTCGAGGAAGCGCGCACGCTGGCGAATAAAATCGGTTATCCGGTAATGTTGAAGGCCACCAACGGCGGTGGCGGGCGCGGTATCCGTCGCTGCGACAACGAAGCCGAACTGCTGAAAAACTATGACCGCGTAGTCTCCGAAGCCAGCAAGGCTTTCGGTAAGCCCGAAGTCTTCGTCGAAAAATGTGTGCTGCGGCCCAAGCACATCGAGGTGCAGGTGCTGGGCGATACCCAGGGCAACGTGATTCACCTGTTCGAGCGCGACTGCTCGATCCAGCGGCGCAACCAGAAGCTGATCGAAATCGCGCCCTCGCCCCAACTCACGGAGGCGCAGCGGCAATACATCGGCAAGCTGGCGGTGCGCGCCGCCAAGTCGGTCGGCTACGTCAACGCCGGCACGGTGGAATTCCTGCTCGACCAGGACAACCAGTTCTATTTCATGGAAATGAACACCCGGCTGCAGGTCGAGCATCCCATCACCGAGACCATCACCGGCGTCGACATCGTGCAGGAACAGATCCGCATCGCCTCCGGCCTGCCGCTGCAATACAAACAGGAAGAAATCACCCATCGCGGCTACGCCATCGAATTCCGCATCAACGCCGAAGACCCGAAAAACGAGTTCCTCCCCAGCCTCGGCCGCATCACGCGCTATTACTCGCCGGGCGGCCCAGGCGTGCGGGTGGATGCTGCGATTTACACCGATTACGTGATCCCGCCATACTTCGATTCCATGTGCGCCAAACTCACGGTGTGGAATCTGAACTGGGAATCGACCGTCGCGCGCGGCAGCCGCGCGCTGTCCGACATGCTGGTCTATGGCGTGAAAACGACCATTCCGTATTACAAGGAAATCCTCAAGAACCCCGAGTTCAAGAGCGGCCGCTTCAACACCAGCTTTGTGGATGAGCATCCCGAACTCACCCAGTACACCGAAAAGAAACCGCCGGAAGTGATGGCCGCCGCCATCGCCGCCGCGATTGCAGCACACCAAGGACTCTGACATGGCCAAAGTATTCGTTACCGATCTCGTCCTGCGCGACGGCCACCAGTCGCTCATCGCCACCCGCATGCGCACCGAAGACATGCTGCCGATCTGCGGCAAGCTGGATCAAGTGGGCTTCTGGTCGCTGGAAGCCTGGGGCGGCGCCACCTTCGACGCCTGCGTGCGCTTTTTGCGCGAGGACCCGTGGGAGCGCCTGCGCCAACTCAGAAAAGCCCTGCCCAACACACGCATCCAGATGTTGCTGCGTGGACAGAACCTGCTTGGCTACCGTAATTACCCCGACGATGTCGTGCGGGCGTTCGTCAAGCAATGCGCCGACAACGGCGTCGATATCTTCCGCGTATTCGACGCAATGAACGACCTGCGCAATCTGCGCGTCTCCATCGAGGCCGTGAAAGCCGCCGGCAAGCATGCCGAAGGCGCAATCAGCTACACCACCAGCCCGGTGCACGACATCCCGCATTTCGTCGAACTCGCCAAAGGTCTGGCCGACATGGGCTGCGACACCATCGCGATCAAGGATATGGCGGCGCTGCTCACGCCCTATACCGCGTTTGAACTGGTGCGCGCGATCATCGCCGCGACCGGGCTGCCGGTGCACACCCACAGTCATGCAACGTCAGGACTTGCGGCCATGACGCACCTGAAGGCGGTGGAAGCAGGCGCCACCATCATCGACACCTGCGTCGGCGCCTTCGCCGAAGGCGCGTCTCACCCCACTACCCAAAGCCTGGTCGCCGCGCTTGCAGGCACCGACTACGACACCGGACTGTCCCTGCCGCTGCTGGAGGAAATCTCCGCCTATTTCAAGGACGTGCGCAAGAAATACTGGCAATTCGAATCCGAATTCACCGGCACCGATACCCGGTCGCTGATCAACCAGGTACCCGGCGGCATGATTTCCAATCTGGCGAACCAGTTGAAGGAACAAGGCGCCATCGACAAGATGGACGCCGTGCTCGAGGAAATTCCGCGCGTACGCCAGGACCTCGGCTACCCGCCGTTGGTCACACCCACCTCGCAGATCGTCGGCACCCAGGCCGCGCTGAACGTGATGACCGGCGCGCGCTACAAATCGGTCACCAACGAGGTGAAGCTGTATCTGCAAGGCCGCTACGGCCGCGCGCCTGGCCACGTCAACGAAGAAGTGAAGAAGCTCGCCATCGGCGATCTCGACGTCACCACCTGCCGCCCCGCCGACTTGCTGGCCGACGAGCTCGACAAGCTGCGTGGCGAAATCGACAGCCTGGCACGCTCCGACGAAGACGTGATGACCTACGCGATGTTCCCCGACCTCGCCAAAACCTGGCTGCAGGAACGCGCCGCCGGCAGCCTCAAGCCCGAGCAACTTCTACCCAAAAGCGCCGCGCAGCAGGAAAGCGCGCCGCGCTATGCCGCTGACGAATTCAAGGTCACGCTGCACGGCGAGACCTATCACATCAAGCTGTCGGGCAGCGGCCGCTCCGACGCCACGCAGCGCCCCTATTTCGTATCAGTGGACGGTGTGTCGGAAGAAGTGCTGGTCGAACCACTGAACGAAGTCGCTGTTGATGCCGGCAGCAACAGCGGACCGCGCAAGGGCAAAGCCGCTGTGCCGGCTGCGCCCGGCCAGAAGCCGCGCGCCAGCCATCCTGGCCACGTCACCGCAGCAATGCCCGGCACCGTCGTCGAGGTGCTGGTGAGCATTGGCCAGACCGTCAAGGCCGGAGACGGCGTGCTGGTGATCGAGGCGATGAAAATGGAAAACGAAGTGCATGCGCCGATCGCCGGTGTCGTCATCAGCATTTTCGCCAAGAAAGGCGACGCGGTGACGCCCGACATGGCGCTCGTGGAAATTCAACCGGAATGAAACTGAGCGAGACTTCATCGGGACAAGCAAAGCTTGTCTTGGCTTCCACCTCGCGCTACCGGCGCGAACTGCTGTCGCGCCTGCACCTGCCTTTTGAAATTCTGTCGCCCAACGTCAACGAAACCCCGCTTCCGGACGAAACGCCATCAGCTACCGCGCTGCGGCTTTCGGTGCTAAAGGCGCAAGCCGCCGCGGCGGCCTACCCCGATGCCCTCATCATCGGCTCCGATCAAGTGCTGATGCTCGATTCCGAGCAACTCGGCAAACCCGGCAACTTCGACAATGCCTTTGCCCAGCTGAAGAAAATGCAGGGTCGCGCCATGGTGTTCCACACCGCGCTGACGCTCCTGAACAGCCGCACCGGCCAAACCCAGACGCGCGACGTGCCGACCGTGGTGCACATCCGCCCGCTCACTGACGCGCAAATCACCGCCTACCTGAAGAAGGAAACGCCCTACGACTGCGCCGGCTCTGCCAAGAGCGAGTCGCTCGGCATCGCGCTGATGTCGCGCATGGACAGCCCTGACCCCACCGCGCTGATCGGTCTGCCGCTGATGGCGCTGACAGAAATGCTCGCCAACGAAGGCGTGGATGTCCTGACATGGCACTCGATGTGATTTAACGTGGCCACCCTCTACCTGATCCCGGTGCCGCTGGGTCCGGTCAGCCCGGAGTCCTGCCTGCCGCCCGACACACTCGCGGTCGCACGCCGTCTCGATCACTTCGTCGTCGAGCGCGCCAAAACCGCTCGCGCGCATCTGAAAGCCATGGGGCACCCGCTTCCGATCCAGTCGTTGCATATCGAGGAGCTCAACGAACATACCCCGGACGCCGCCATCCCGTCGCTGCTGGCGCCACTCAAGGCCGGGCGTGACGTCGGTCTGATGTCCGAAGCGGGCTGCCCCGCAGTAGCCGACCCCGGTTCAGCGCTGGTCATGGCCGCACATCGTGAAGGAATTGCGGTTGTTCCGCTGATCGGCCCGTCATCGATTCTGCTGGCGCTGATGGCTTCGGGTCTGGGGGGGCAGCGATTCGCCTTTCACGGCTATTTGCCTGCCAAGGAGCCCGAGCGCAGTCACAAAATCCTTGAACTGGAAAAAATCGCGCGCCGCGACCATGCCACCCAGCTTTTCATCGAAACACCCTACCGCAGCGTGGCGCTGATGGACGCGCTGACCACTACACTGTCCCCGGATACTTCCATCAGCGCCGGCGCTGATCTCAGCCTGCCCGGGCAGTTGATTCAAACCCGCAGCGCGAAAAGCTGGCGCGGTCGGACCGACGTGGTCAAGGACAAGCTGGTGGTGTTCGGGATCGGAATCTAGTGCAGTGCTTCGCTTTTCTTCGAACCAAACTTGCGGTAGGCGCGAATGAACTTTTTCAGGATGTCGCGCGCGCTTTTGGCCCAGATGAACGACAGGGTTTGTGCCCTGTATGAAAGCCATGCCCTGTATACATGCCCTGTACACGGAGGGGGCTTTCGCCACCCTGCCTGAGCGCTATGTTCGCCCGGCGTACCGTGGAAATGGATTGGGCCATCGTCTGATCTCGCAGGCAAAGTCTTTCGCTGCGTCGCGTGGCTCGACCCGTCCGAAGGTCACGACGCCGCCGCTGTCCCAGCTAGACGGCACCCTTGCGTTCTATGAGCGATAGGGCTTTGCCATCAACGGTGGCCACATTATGAAAATTGATGTGTGAACCGTGGCACAAGCCGTCCTTGATGGGTCGCAATGGGTGAGCTGTCTGTAAAATCAGGAGAAAGGCTGGAAAGTATTGCTCATGTCCAGCCCCTCATTCCCCCGGACGGCCACCAGCAAGATGATCACGCTCAAAAAGCTCAGAACCTATGAAGCATTCAACGGCGACATGGACGGATGGGTGCGATCGTCGATGGGAAAGGAAAAGTCGTTCATGACTGACGCAGACTGGTATTCCATTGACGCGTTGCTGACGGGACTTGCCACAGTCGGGTCTGGCCTTGCATCGACAACTTTTTCTCACGAAATTGAGACCAGGGTGCGCGCATCCACGGCTGATGACGTCACGCGCGCGGAACTGCGTGCGCTCGCCGCACGGCAACGGCGAAACAATGCGGCATGACCTGAACCCCTCAGTAAAGAACTGCCCTCCCCCTGCTGGCATTTCTGTTGCCTGCCGCAGTTACCATTCCTGATCACTGGAAATTCTTGCAAGCGAGGGCCAAACAGTCATGGGAAAGCATCGACCCGAATTATCAGAACGGTCTGCGACGGCCGGTGAATTCCAACCTTGATTGTTCAAACCCGGAGAAGATCATGCTCACACTCAGACCCACATGCGAGCAATGCAACAAGGTCTTGCCACCCGATTCTCTCGATGCGCGCATCTGCAGTTATGAATGCACCTTCTGTGCTACGTGCGTCGATCAGGTATTGGGCAACGTCTGTCCAAACTGTGGGGGTGGATTTGTTCCCCGGCCCATCCGACCGTCGAGAAACTGGGAAGGCGACAACTCTCTGGGCCATGATCCGGCCAGCACCGAAGTTGTTTACAAGCCAATGGTTCCGGACGCGCATGCGGCATTTGCGGCTGCGATCCGGCAGATTGCGCCCGAGAACCGGTAGCACGCGGGTGACGGCTGGCCCACCTCTCTATCATGGCACCAGGCGACCCCGCCCTTAGCGGCCGGGAATTCAGGGCACGGGCCACGCCCGACATGGAAACGGAGAAAGGAGCAACATGGCCACAGGCGGCTGTCTCTGCAGGCCGGTCCGTTTCGAAATCACGGGTCCGATACGCAACTTCGTGCACTGTCGCGGCTAATGGCGCACATCTTTGCAAGCTCGAAGGCCTACTTGGAAAAGATCAGCGGATACCTGCCCCAGTAGAATGCGTATGCGCCGGGCCGGGATACGCTCTGACGCCTGATTGAGATTAGACTGCCTGATCATGAGACCCTTTTCCTGCTTCGCATGCCTTGGCATTGCCTTGATGATGACCGCCTGCACAAGCAGCCGCCCATCGCTGCCGACTGTCCAGGCGGTCGATCTGGACCGTTATGTCGGCACCTGGTACGAGATTGCGCGTCTGCCCAATTTCTTTCAATCGAAGTGCGCTTCGGATACCCGGGCGACGTATCGTCCGGACGGCAAGGATGTGGAGGTCGTGAATCAGTGCCGCACAGAAAGTGGCACGGTCGAGCAGATCAGGGGGGTCGCCAAGGTGGTCGAGGGAAGCCAGGGCGCAAAGCTACGCGTCAGCTTCTTTCGCCCGATCTATGGTGACTACTGGATACTGGATCTGGATCCGGACTATCGCTGGGTGCTGGTCGGCGAACCGAGCCGTAAATACGCCTGGATCCTGGCGCGATCGCCGAACCTCGATGGGGCAACGCGAGAAGCCTTGCTGGCGCGCGCCGCAGCGCTCGGGTTCGACCGGCAGGCGTTCATCAGCACGCCACATACCGGCCAACCTCCCTCTTAACCCGCGTCCCGATGACCACCGCGTTGCGCGCCATTCAAGCGGATATCACCACACTGGCGGTTGATGCCGTCGTCAACGCAGCCAATCCATCGCTGCTCGGCGGTGGTGGGGTGGACGGAGCGATCCACCGCGCCGCCGGGCCGGAACTGCTGGCGGAATGCCGCACGCTTGGCGGCTGCACGACAGGCGACGCTAAACTCACCCGGGGCTATCGCCTGCCTGCGAAATTCGTGATCCACACCGTCGGCCCGGTATGGCACGGTGGCACGCACTGCGAGTCTGATCTGCTGGCATCGTGCTATCGGCGCTGCATCGAGGTCGCCGCCGAAAGCAGCATCCACACGCTTGCGTTCCCGGGCATCAGCACCGGGGTCTACGCTTATCCGGTCGAACGTGCGGCCCCGCTCGCGATCGCGACGGTCCGCATGGCTGTGCGCATTTATCCGGACATCGAGGAAGTGATTTTCTGCTGCCATTCGGCAGCGGATCTGGCGATCTATCAATCCCAGCTCGATGCGGCGGCGAGCGAAGCGAGAGGCCGCACACCATGATCAGACTGCCGAATTCGTTGCACGCCTGGGGACACCCGGATTCGGGGATGTCCTGAAGCAGGAAATCGAACAACTGGACGCCGGGTTGCTCCCGCTGCAGCAAGGTTTGTCCCTCAGCAGTTACGTCACGGAGCGATCATTCCAGCCCATGATACTCAGCGTGAGCGAGACAGCCGGATCAATCCGGGTCAAGGCCGGGATCTTTTATACGGGCGTGATCGCGGGCTGCAGTTGCGCGGACGACCCCACGCCTGTCGGCGAACAGATTGAATACTGTGACGTGCAATTCGTCATCGACAAGACCACGGCCGAAACCAGAGTGAGCTTGGTGGGAGGTTGATCAGGCAGGAATTAAACCTGGCTTTTCTTACGGCCTAAGCCCTTAGACCGCACTCAGGAGAGCCTTGTCGAAGGCCGAGCGCCCATTCATGTTTCGACGGACTCAAAACGAACGGACTCCTGGTCAAAGCGCGCTGGTGCAATAGGCTGGGCGCATCGCGGCCTGTTCAGCCTGATTTTTCCTGTGGGGCAGCGCTGAAGAGTTCCAGTTCTTCCGGAAAGGGTCGGCTCGGGTACTGGAAGGCAACCGGTCCATCGTCCGCGGCATGAACGAACTGCTGGACGAAGGGGTCGGTTGAATCGATTATCTCGGCGACATTTCCCTCGGCCACCACCACCCCGCCGTGGAGGAAATAGACATAGTCGGCAATTTTCAGCGACTCCGGAACGTCGTAGGTCACCAGGACCGATGTCAGCCCGAGCGCATCATTGAGACGGTGAATCAGGTCTGCGATGATATTGAGCGATATCGGGTCAAGCCCGGCGAAGGGTTCGTCGTACATGATCAGCATGGGGTCGAGCGCGATTGCACGGGCAAGCGCCACGCGGCGTGCCATGCCGCCCGACAGTTCGCCGGTGCGCAGGGCATGGGCGCCGCGCAGGCCGACGGCGTGGAGTTTCATTAGTACCAGGTCGTGGATGATCTCTTCCGGCAGATCGGTATGCTCGCGCATCGGATAGGCGAGGTTTTCAAAAACCGACAGATCGCTGAACAGGCCGCTGACCTGAAACATCATGCCCATCTTGCGACGGATCGCGTAAAGGTCCCGGTTGTTCAGTTCGTGCACCACCTGCCCATTGAACGTCACCCTGCCGCGTGACGGCTTCAGCTGGCCGCCGAAGTGGCGCAGCAGCGTGGACTTGCCGCAGCCGCTGACGCCCAGTATGGCGACGATCTTGCCGCGCGGAATGACCAGGTTGACGCCCTTGAGCACCGCATTGTCCTCATACGAAAAATGCAGGTCGCTGACTTCGACCAGGTTTTCCGACGGCCGGTCCGGGGTTCGACTTTCTGCAGGCAGGACTAGCATCGTTTGCAGGAATCAGAGACTGGGAAACAGTGCGTCCGGCGCTTCCAGCGCCGCCTTGACCGCCACCAGGAACTGCACCGCGTCGCGCCCGTCGATCAGCCGGTGATCGTAGGTCAGGGCCAGGTACATCATGGGACGGATGGCCACCTGTCCGTTCTCGGCGACCGGGCGCTCCTGGATGGTGTGCATGCCGAGGATGGCCGACTGCGGCGGATTGAGGATGGGGGTGGACAGCAGCGAGCCGAACACGCCACCGTTGGTGATGGAAAAGGTGCCGCCCGACAGGTCTTCGAGGGTGAGCCGAGATTCGCGCGCGCGCACGGCGAAATCGGCGATGGCCGCCTCGATTTCGGCGGACGACAGTGTCTGTGCGCGGCGCAGGATCGGCACCACCAGCCCGCGCGGGCTGGAGATGGCAATGCCGATGTCGGCGTCGCCATGCCAGACGATGTCGTTGTTGTCGATGGCGGCATTGACAATGGGAAACTGCTGCATCGCCTGGCATACGGCGCGCACGAAGAACGACATGTAGCCCAGCTTGACCCCGTGCCTGACCTCGAACTCCGCCTTGTAGCGCTGGCGCAGCTCGTTCACCGGCTGCATGTTCACCTCGTTGAAGGTGGTGAGCATGGCGGCGGTGTGCTGCGCCGCGACCAGGCGCTCGGCCACCCGCAGACGCAGGCGCGACATCGGCTCGCGGCGGTTTTCGCCGGGGACGAAGGCGGGCATTTCGGCAGCTACAGCGGGCAACGGCACGCTGACTTTTGGCGACGAGGCAATGGACGCCACGACTTGAGATTGACCTGACTTTTGGCTTTCGACAGGCCTGTCCTGAGCTATGACGAAGGGCTCAGGCCGAACGGTGGATGCTTTTGTGGTTTGCGTACTGCCGATGGCCTCACCAGTTTCGATCACCGCCACCACCTCACTCGCCTTGACCACCGCGCCCTCGGGCTGGCGCAGCTCGACCAAGGTGCCGGATGCCGGCGCGGGAATTTCCAGGATCACCTTGTCGGTTTCCAGATCGACCAGGGTTTCGTCGCGCGCGACCGTTTCGCCGACCTGCTTGCGCCACGGCAGCAGGGTGCCGCTGGCGACCGAGTCCGAAAGTTGGGGTACGCGGACTTCAAGCTTCATACGGAGTCTCCAGCGCGGCGGTCAGCAGGGCGTCCAGTTCCGCCTTGTGGCGCGATGCGTAACCCGATGCCGGCGCAGCGGCGGCCGGTCGCCCCGCGTAATGGAAGCGCTGGCCCACCGGCGCGCAGTGATTGAGGTGATGCAGAGTCTGATACCACGCGCCCTGGTTCATCGGTTCCTCCTGTGCCCAGATGAAGGTACCGGCCCGTGGGTAGGTGCTGAGTATGGCGCGGAAGGTTTCCTCGGGGAAGGGATAAAGTTGCTCCACCCGCACCAGCGCGACGTCCTCCAGGCCACGTGCTGCACGCTCCGCATCGAGGTCGAACCACACGCGCCCGCTGCACGCCACCACCCGCCGAGCATCGCGCGGTGAGCGCGGATCGTCGATGACCGGGCGGAACGTGCCGCTGGCAAGATCCGCCAGTGACGAGGTCGATGCCGGATGGCGCAACAGACCCTTGGGACTCATGATCACCAGCGGCTTTCGGAGCGGGCGAACGATCTGCCGCCGCAGCAGGTGAAATATCTGCGCCGGCAAAGTCGGCACGCAGACCTGGATGTTGTCCTGCGCGCACAACTGCAGATAGCGTTCGAGGCGTGCGGACGAATGCTCGGGCCCCTGCCCCTCGAGGCCGTGCGGCAGCAGCAGGGTGAGCCCGCACAGTCGTCCCCACTTGGCTTCGCCGCTGGCGATGAACTGGTCGATCACCACCTGCGCGCCGTTGGCGAAATCGCCGAACTGCGCCTCCCATACCACCAGCGTGTCCGGATCGGCGGTAGCGTAGCCGTATTCGAACGCCAGTACCGCCTCCTCCGACAACAGGGAGTCGATGATGGTGAAATTGCCCTGGCGCTCGTGGATATGTTCGAGCGGCACATAGACGCCGCTCTGGCGACGCTCGCGTTTCTGGTCGTGCCATACCGCATGGCGGTGAAAGAAGGTGCCACGCGCAGAGTCCTGTCCGGACACGCGCACATTGTGGCCCTCATCCAGAAGGCTGGCGTAGGCCAGATGCTCAGCGTAGCCCCAATCGACGGGCAGTTCGCCTGCGCGCATCCTGCGCCGGTCCTCCAGCACCTTCTGCACCCGGGAATGCAGCTCGACTTCATGCTGCAGCGTGGTGATGCGCTCGCCCAGAAAGTCCAGGCGCGCGGCCGGCACCGCCGTCGCCACCTCGCCTGCGGGGCTGCCCTTGAAGCGGCCCCAGTGGGTACCGAAGGTCTCCTTGAAATCGGACAGCACCGGCGGGCTCGGCAATTCGCCATGCTCGAGCCGCTCGCGGCAGGCGTCGATCATGTCGTCAGCCTGGACCTGAGTCAGCACGCCCTCGTCCACCAGGCGCTGCGCATACAGGATGCGGGTGCTGGGATGCGCCTGGATACGGCGATACATCATCGGCTGGGTGGCCAGCGGCTCGTCCTGCTCGTTGTGGCCATGGCGGCGGTAGCACACCAGGTCGATGAAGCAGTTCTTGTGGAAGGTGTAGCGGTAGTCGACCGCCGTCCGTACCGCGAAGGCCACCGCTTCGGGGTCGTCGCCGTTCACGTGAATCACCGGTGACTCGACCATCTTGGCCACGTCGGTGCAATACAGCGTGGATCGCACGTCGCGCGGGTCGGAGGTGGTGAAGCCGATCTGGTTGTTGATGACGACATGGATCCCGCCGTTGTTGCGGAAGCCGCGGGTCTGCGACATGTTGAGGCTTTCCATCACCACGCCCTGCCCTGACAGCGCCGCGTCACCGTGCAGGATCACCGGTACAACCTCATAGCCGAGCACGTCGCCGCGCCGGTCCTGGCGCGCGCGCACCGAGCCACGCACCACCGGGTGGACGATTTCCAGATGCGATGGGTTGAAGGCCAGCGCCAGGTGAACCGGTCCGTAAGGCGTGGCAAAGTCGGTGGAAAAGCCCTGGTGGTATTTGACGTCGCCCGACAGTGGCGAATCGGGATAGCTGCTGTGGGGCTCCTCGAAGAGGCTCTCGACCGTGCGCCCCATGATGTTGGTCAGCACGTTGATGCGGCCGCGATGCGCCATCCCCATCACGATTTCCTTGGCCCCATGGCGCGCGCAGCGCGCAAACACCAGGTCGAGCAGCGGGATCAGGCTTTCGCCGCCCTCGAGCGAGAAGCGCTTCTGGCCGACGTGCCGCGTATGCAGGAATTTTTCCAATGTCTCGGCGTCGGTCAGCCGCTTGAGCAGCTGCTTCTTCAAGGCAGTGGACACCCCGAAACGTCCCTGCGCCGATTCGAAGCGCTCCTGCAGCCAGCGTTTGCGTGCCACGTCGTTGATGTGCATGTACTCGACGCCAACGTGGCCGCAGTATGCATTGTTCAA
>Ga0209254_10000719_pt1 | contig 28326 bp, 21 predicted proteins | sample FrelakmetDIP11DI_FD_187148 | JGI IMG/M metagenome (GOLD analysis project Ga0209254, IMG submission 187148) | Freshwater lake sediment microbial communities from the University of Notre Dame, USA, for methane emissions studies - DIP11 DI (SPAdes)... | ecosystem: Environmental > Aquatic >... | reverse complement strand
ACGTGGGACCGGTTAAGCCGATCACGGTCTCCCTCGTCTCCCTCCTGCTATTCGCCGCGGCGCTGACCTGGCCCGCGCTCTACAACGGATTTCCGCTCGTCTTTTCGGACACGGGCACCTACATCGCTACATTGACGGAACGGATCGTCCCGATCGACCGCCCGATCTACTACGGCGTCTTCCTGGGCGCCATCGCCCTCCCCGTCGGGCTGACCGCGGTACCCTTCGTCCAGGGCCTCGCGGTTTCCTACGTTTCGCTGCTCTTCTTTCGATGGCTCGCTCCGGACGCCAGCCGCGCGGCCGAATGGATTGCGATCGCGGCGGTTGCGTTGCTGACACCCGCTTCATGGATCGCCAGCTGGCTGATGCCCGACGTTTTCGGCGGCCTGGTCATCCTCGCCCCGCTGCTGCTCCTGTTCGCCCATGAGCGACTGCGGCCTCTGCACAAGATCCTGCTGTGTGGCACGTTGCTCCTCGCGCTCATCTCCAGCAGCGGCAACGTCCTGCTCTTTGTCGTGTTCGGAGCCTGTGCAACCGTCGTGCATGCCATGGTCTACGAGGCCGTTTCGCGCCGCGCGGCGGCACTGCTTGCGGTTCTCGGACTGGCAACGATCTTCCTGTCGATGCTGCCCAACGCCATCGCGTACGGCCGCTGGACGATAAGCCCGGGCTCGCAGGCGTTCATTGCTGCGCGGCTGGTTGACGACGGTTTCATGCAGAGGTACCTCGAGCGCCACTGCCCGGCCGAACCGACCGGCCTGCTCTGCGATCGCCGGGCAGAACTAGCCGGCATCACGCACAACGATTTTCTCTGGGGTGAACCGATTTCGCTGGGGAATGCGACCGGAATGTGGTCGGAACGAGCGGGCGACTATCGCGACTTGAACTTCCGCGTCATTGCCGATCAGTTCGGAGACATCGCACTTCAGTCCGCATCGAACATTGCCCGGCTGCTCGTCCGCACCGAACTGGGGAACGACCCGATCGATCACAACTTTCGTGCCTTCGGTAGTGCGACGTATGTTTCTCGGCAGATCGGACTCCACTTTCCGGCCGAACAACCGCGTTACGCCGCGTCGCGACAACAGACGGGGACGCTGCAACTGCAGCCGGTCAACTGGCTGCACCGAGCGTGGACCTGGGCTTCGTATGTCCTGCTCGCCGTCGCGGCTCTGGTGGCCAGTCGCCGGAAAGATCGCCTTCTCGTGGTAACGGTCTGGCTGGTCTTCCTTGGGCTCGTCCTGAACGCTGCCGTGCACGGCGCGCTTTCCGGCGTCTACACCCGCTATCAAGTCAAGGTGACATGGATTCCGACGCTCGTCGCAATCGCTTTACTGGCAGCCCTGCTGCACAAGTGGCGGACCCACTCGAAAGGCCTTGAGCCTCTTTCAGGCAATCAGGCGCGTGCCGGCAATGGCACGCGGCCGTAGCGGTCCTCGAAACGGACAATGTCGTCCTCGCCGAGGTAATCGCCCACCTGGACCTCGATGATCACGAGGTTCTCCGTGCCGGGATTCTCGAGCCGATGCTTGTGCCCGGCCGGGATGTAGGTCGACTCGTTGGTCTGCAGCGTCAGCGTCGCATCGCCGTTCTCCACGACCGCCGTGCCGCTGACGACCACCCAGTGCTCGTTGCGGTGGTGATGCATCTGCAGCGACAGCGAAGCGCCCGGCTTCACCTCGACCCGCTTGATCTTGAAGCGCGCCGAGTCCTGCAGCACGGTGTAGGTGCCCCACGGACGCGCAACGGTGAGGTGCAACTGGTGCTTGTCGCTGCCCGACGCCTTGAGGCGCTCCACCACCTTCTTCACATCCTGCGTGCGCTCGCGATCGGCGACCAGCAGCGCGTCCGGCGTGTCGATCACGATCAGGTTGCTGACGCCGATGGCCGCGGCCATTCGACCGTCACACAGGACGAAGGTGTCGCGGCTGTCGACGAACATGACGTCGCCGTCGCTGCGGTTGCCGGCAGCGTCCGGTGCATAGCAATCGGCGATCTCCTTCCACGAACCGACATCGCTCCAGCCGATCGAGCACGGGACGACGGCCACTTCCGGAGCCCGCTCGAAGATCGCGTAATCGATCGAGACCGACCGCATGCCGTCGAAGCACGCCTTGTCGAGTTCGATCGCGTCGGCCGCGTTCGTGGCCGACGAAGATGCGGTCCAGCACTCGCGGCCGGCCTTCGACATGTCGGGTTCGAGTGCATCGAACGCTGCGATCATGTCGCGCGCCCGGAAGCAGAAGATGCCGGAGTTCCAGAGGAAGGCTCCGCTCTGCACGAACTCGCGGGCGCGAGCGCCGTCGGGCTTCTCGACGAATCGCTTCACGCGGTGTCCATCGACGCCGAGTGCATCTCCAAGTTCGATGTAGCCGTAGCCCGTCTCGGGCCGGGTCGGCCGGATGCCGAAGGTCACGAGCCGGCCCCCACGGGCCAGCGACGCGGCATGCGCAACGGACTGCGCGAAGGCTGCGCGGTCCTCAATCACGTGATCGGCCGGCATCACGAGCATCACGGCGTCGTCACCGTGCCACTGCGCCACCGCGATCGCCGCCATCAGGATCGCCGGCGCGGTGTTGCGGCCGAACGGCTCTAGCAGGAAGCGCGCAGGGCGAGCCGCGCCCTTCAGTCCGTCCAACTCGTCGCGCGACAGGAACAGGTAGTCACGGTTGGTGACGACGACAGGGCGCTCGGCGCCAGGCAGCGACTCGCCGCGCAGCAGTGTCTCCTGCAACAGGCTGCGCTCACCGGCCACCTTCATGAAGGGCTTGGGCAGGCCCTCGCGGGAGACCGGCCACAGGCGGGTGCCGGCACCGCCGGACAGGATGACGGGGACCAGCATGCTCGCTCCATCTCTTGCGTTGTTCACTGGGTGTCCGAGCGGAAAATCGTGGGCCGAACCTTATCCGACCGGAGGTATCGGCGATAGGACCAGAAAGCGGGTGAAAGCCAGAATTTAAGGAGGCTCGTGACGTGCCATTGCAGCGCGCGAGGCGAGCGGCGGCTGGCGCGCTGCGCGTCGTGGACGACCGTGGTCTGGGGGCAAAACGCAATACCGCCTCCAGCGAGCACGGCGCGCGCGCAGATATCGGCGTCTTCGCAGTACATGAAGAACTTCTCGTCGAAACCGCGCAATTCGCGGAACACGTCCGACCGGAACACCAGGAACATGCCGGCCAGCCAGGCCGGACTTCCGTATTCTGCCCGCGTCCGGCCAAGGCGCCGCAGCAGGACGTCGAGCGGAGTCAATAGCCGGCGAGCACTGTCCTCGAGTTCTCCGCGCGGATCGACCACCGCCGGCGCGGAGACCGTGCTTCCCGCGCCCAGGGCCGCGAGCAGCACGGGGAACGGGTCTTCCTTCAGGCGGATGTCCGGATTGCCGACGGCGAAGTAAGGCTCCTTGCAGTGCTCGAAGGCGGCGTTGTGATTCCTGCCAAAGCCTTGCGGAACGCGATTGTTCAGTACCTCGATGACGAAGGGCGGCGATGCCGGCAGTTCGATGCGTTCGGGGGTGTTGCAGGTGATAATCAGGCGTTCGAGCGAGGGTGGCCCGAGTAGAACAAGATCGTCCAGCAGTCCACGAAGAATGGCTGCCTGGCCGTGAGAGACCACCGATAGACACACGCCGCCATTCACCGCACGGTTCCCCGGCACAGATGCGCCCCTTCACGCTTGTCGAAGCCGTACATGATCTTCCAAGAATCGAAGCGCTTCGGTCAAACGACGCGCGCGTTCGGGTCCGCTTGCAGCTGACGCCCCGGCGAACGTTACGCCGGCGGCAGCGCGCGGCCGGTTAGCCACCGCGGCGATCAGCGCGTTCACCCGTGGCCCCCGAGACTCCGAAGACCCGGCGCAACATCATCGCAAACGCGGTCGGACAGGGATGGTCCGGGCTGCTCAGCATACTGCTCATCCCCGTCTACATCAGCCTGATCGGCGTCGAGTCATACGGTCTCGTCGGGCTGTTCGTCACCGTGCAGGCGGCGCTCGCCGTCCTCGACTTCGGGCTCGCCGGAACGATCAACCGCGAACTCGCGCGCGGCAGCGGAGGCGCCATCACGGCAGCGCAGATGCGCAACCTCGTCCGCACCTTCGAGTATCTCTACTGGCCGATCGCTGCCCTCATCGGGATCCTGAGCCTCGCGCTCGCGCCGGGCCTGAGCGAGAGGTGGCTGACACCCGTTCAACTGTCCCGAGAAGACGTCGCATACGCGCTCACGCTGATGGGCCTCGTCACGGCAGCACTCTTTCCATCTTCGCTCTACGGCGGCGGCCTTGCCGGACTGCAGAAACAGGGCCTGCTGAACGTGCTCATCGTTGTGTTCTCCACGCTCAGGAGCGCCGGGGTCATCATTCCCTTGGTTGTGATCGCCCCGACTATCAAGGTGTTCCTCGTCTGGCAGCTCGTGATGAGCGTTGCGCAAACGGCGGCCTTCGCGCTCGCGCTGTGGCGGCAGATGCCCAGCGGGGGGCGCCCGGCGTTCGCCCGCGACGAACTCGTCCGTGTGTGGCGGTTCGCAGGCGGGGTGACGGGTATGGCAGCCGCGTCGTTTGTCCTGATGCAGTTCGACCGGATCGTGCTGGCATCGCTGCTCGACCTGAAGTCGTTCGGCTACTACGCGACTGCGGCGGCGCTGGCGTCCGTCATACCGCGCGTGGTGGCCCCGGTCTCGAATGCGGTCTATCCCCGGTACAGCCAGCTCGTTGCCGCGAACGATGACCACGGACTGCGCGCGCTCTATCACACGACGAACCAGTTCATGGCGGTCCAGTTGGCCGTCATCGGGGCGATCGGCTTCTATTTCTCGAACACTCTCCTGCTGCTCTGGACCTCGTCGCCAGAGGTGAGTACAGCAGCGGGGACCGTGCTCTCTCTCCTTGTGCTGGGGAATGCGTTCGGCGGCCTGTCAAATCTTCCATATTCGCTGCAACTGGCTCACGGCTACACGCGACTTTCGCTCTCTTTGAGCGTAATCGGTTTATCTGCATACGTTCCTGCGCTATGGTTCGCGGCGAACGCGGGCGGTCCGGTGGCAGCGGCCGCCACTTGGCTCGTCCTGAATCTATCGTTGCTGGTAGCCGGAGTTCACTTCATGCACCGACGAATCCTTGTCGGCGAGCAATCAAGGTGGTACTGGCGCGATGTCGTGCCGGTCTTCGCTGCTGCATTCGTCGCCGGCCTGTTGCTGAAGATCGTCCTGCCGGAACTGCCGCGCGGGCTCCCCGCCGTGTTGAACTTTGCGCTCGCGACGGCATCCATAGCACTGGCGGCCTTGTTCGCCGCCCGTGATGTTCGTGCCTTGGTGCTCGCGGTTGTCTCCCGCGAGGTCGACAAACTGCTGACTGCGGCTCGCAAATGAGTGCGGTCCTCCCACATCGATACGACACTTCCAGGCGGTTCTCCGAGCCGGGAAGTGCCCTGAACCGCGTGGTGCAGATGGTCGGGCACAACAGACGGGTGATCGATGTCGGGTGTGGACCCGGCGTCGTGGCCGGCCGACTGGCGCAACGGGGTTGCGAAATCACCGTCGTCGACAGCGACCGGGAAGCGCTGCGCCTTGCGTCCGGTCATGCCAGGCGAGCGTATTGCCTGGATCTCAACGAGCCTGCGTGGACCAAGCACCTCGAGAGAGGCGACCGCTACGACGTCGTGATCCTCTCGGATGTCCTCGAGCATCTGGTCGACCCCGATGCCGTGCTGCAGGGCGCTGCCCAGTTGCTCGCCGATGGCGGCCACGTCGTGCTCTCGCTCCCGAACATCAGTTACAACGGCATCGTCGCGACGCTCTGGCAAGGCAGCTTCAAGTACTCGGAAACCGGCCTGCTCGATCGCACTCACGTTCGTTTCTACTCGGCTCATGACATCGAGCCCCTCCTGGAGCGCGCATCGCTGGCCCTCGAGCACGTCGAGTTCGTCACGGTCCACCCGCGCCGGACCGAGTTCGCAAGCGAGTGGGAGGCCTTGCCGCTCCACGCGAAGCTGTCCCTGCGGTCGAACCCCTACGGCAACGTGTATCAATTCGTGCTGCGGGCGCGACTCGCTGCCTTCGCCAGCAACCCGATCAAGATCGACAGCGTGCCGGTACCTCCGGTGAGCGATCCGCTGTGGATGATGCCGCTTCGGCCTCTCGTGCGGCTGGCCCGCCGCCATCAGTTGATCGGCTGACGGGCGGTTCAGACTTCCTCGGTCAGCGCTGCGCCGAGGCCCGCCTCCAGTGCCGCGCGCAACGCCTGCTTCGAGAAGTGCCTGCGGGCATACCCGACCGCGCGATCGGAGCGCGTCCGCCAGTGTTCGTCGTCTCGCAGCAGGGCTGCAACGGCAGCCGAGAAATCCTCGGGTCGTGAGGCGATGCTCAGAACTTCGCCCACTTCCGGCAGTCCCTGCGCACCGACAGGGGTCGTGACGGCAGGCAAACCCCACCGAAGTGCTTCCACGGTCTTGCCCTTGACCCCCGCGCCATACCGAAGCGGAACGACAGCGACGCGCGCCGTGGCGTACATCGTCGCGAGTTCGGCGTCGGAAACGAAGCCGGTCACCTCGATGTCCGGGCCGGCGAGCGCCAGCACTTGCGGAGTCGGCTGCGAGCCAACCAGGCTCAGTCGGGCCGCGGGATGGGTGGCACGGACCAACGGCCAGACTTCGCGCACGAACCACAGGGCCGCATCCACGTTCGGAGGATGCCCGAACCCGGCGACAAACACGACGAGGTTCGGGTTTCGCGCGCGGGGATCCGGTGGCGGGGGGAAGTCATCGAATGCATACAGCGGTAACTGGACCACCGTTGTGGACGGCGTCGTCCGCAGCACCTCCTGCGCTTCCGAGGCCGACGGATAGAACACCGCGTCAGCGTCCGCCCACAGGCGTTTTTCCAGCCTCTCCATGCTGCGAATGTCGGCCGCGCCCGGCGCACCCGGGTCCCCGACGTCGCGCTGCATTCGCATGCGCAGATAGTGGATGTCGTGCCCGTAGAAGAGCACGCGCGCCTTCGTGTGCCGACGAATCGTCCGGAGATACTCGGCCGCGATGAGCGGACGATTCAGCAGCACGGCATCGAGCCTGTGGCCCGCATCCTTCACCCACGGCTCGAACCGGTTCGCATGTTCGCGGCCGTACATCACTTCGATGCCGCGGTCCTGCAGGCGTTCGACATAGCCCGGTTCGAACCACAGGTTGTGCGGCCAGAACTTCACCAGCCAGCCAGCGTCAAGGAAGGCCTGCATGACATGATCTACCGACCGGGATCCGGCGTCGCGGTCAGGTCGAGGAATGTAGTGGTCCAACACCAACAGCGTCCTGCGTCCGAACGCGCGATCCCTGGCTGCCGAGATGTGCGTTCCGTTCTCGTAATGCCTGCTGAGCACGTTCTCCCATCGCTTGCCGAGCTTGGCGAGATTCACGACCTGGTGCGCCTTGACGCCTTCGGCCGTGCTCGTGCCGTGGGAAACGCCCTCGAAGTGGATCACGATCGAGCGGGGTTGGTAGAACACGCGCAGGCCGGATGCCCGGACGCGGAAGGCCAGATCGGTGTCCTCGCAGTAAGCGGGCAGGAACGCTTCGTCGAAGCCGCCGAGCCGAGCGAACAGGCTGGCGGGAATCAGCAGCGACGCTCCTGAGCAGTAATCGGCTTCGCGAAGGTAGTTGTACTCGGGCCGCGTGGGGTCATCGAACCTGCCGTAGTTCCACGCGCTGCCGTCCCTCCATACGATACCGCCCGCCTCCTGCAACCGCCCGTCCGGATACAGCAGCTTCGACCCCACCATGCCGCAGTCGCCGCGGCGCTCGAAGACGGCGAGCAACTGGTCCAGCCAGTCCGCGGTCACGCACGTATCGTTGTTCAGGAAGTACAGGTACTTGCCACGCGCGTCGCTCGCCGCCGCGTTGCAGTTGCGCAGGAAGCCGAGGTTGTTCGGGCGCTCGACGAAGCGCAGGCCCGGCACTCCTTCCAGTCGCTTCATTTCCGCGTCTCCCGATGCGTCCTCCACGATGAGGACTTCCACGGAGCAGCGCGGCCAGTGCTGCTGGATCGACCACAGACACGTCGCCGTGATGGTCAGGTTGCCGTATGTCGGAATGATGATCGACACGAGGGGCTGTTCCACCTCCGGGAAGCGCAGTTCCGCGAGCCGATTGACCCCCTCTGTCGGGTCGATGCTCGAGGCGGTCAGGACTCCTCGCGCCGCGCGACTCCGCTTCCAGGCCTCGTAGTGCGGGGTGCCAGTGAATACGGGGCCTGCGATCCGGTAGACGCCCTCGATCAGGCGAAGCCTGGAGCCGATGGAAAGAGGCAGCGCCAGGTAAACGCGCCGCATCCACGGATACAACTTCCCTTTGAGCATGTGGCTTGGTAGATCGGCGCCGTCCCCGGCCCAAGCCACCCGCCAGGTGCGTGGCTGCCGATAACAGGGGCCTGCGAGGTTAGAATTATGAGTTTAGGCGCGCGCCGGTAAGTCTTTGCACCGGTTGAGAAAATGATACTTGTAACAGGTGGGGCAGGCTTCATCGGCTCAAACTTCGTCGGCATCTGGCTGGACCGAGTTTCCGAGCCCGTCGTCGTCCTCGACAAGCTGACCTACGCCGGCAACCTCGAGAACCTTGCCAGTGGTCGACGGACGCGCGCATGCACTTCGTGCATGGCGACATCGGCGACCGCTCGACCGTCGACACGCTGCTTCGTGCGCACCGACCCCGCGCCGTCACTCACTTCGCCGACATGACGGCGACAGGAAGATGACGAGCTTGAAATTTCGTGCAGCGGACGACGCTCCTGCGAGGATCAGGGAACTCGAGCAGCGGCTGGCCGATGCAACCGCGTCGATTCAAGCCGTCGAGGCAAGCATCGGGTCGATAGACTCGACGGTTCAGGCCAAACTCGCCGCGTTGGACGCCGAGATCTCGGCGTTGAACGATGAGATCTCGGCGTTGAACGATGAGATCTCGCGGCTGGCGGAGCGCAACAAGGAAGCCGAAGCGGCTCTGGAGAGCCAGGGTGCGCAAATGCGCTACTGGCAGAGCAAGGCCCAGGAACTGGAAGCTGCCGTCGCGGCCCTGAAAGGTAGCCGGTCCTGGCGGGTGACGGTCCCGTTGCGTGCGCTCGGCACCGTGGCGCGGGCAGCGCAGGACCGTGTGTTGTTCCGCCAGTTGATTGGCCGCGTCGCGCGGTTCCTGTATCGGAAAGCCCCGATCGGGGAAGCGAACCGACAGCGCCTCAAGCGCCGCATCTTCGAATCGTTCCCTTCGGTCTTCCAGGGCACGGGCGCCTACCAGAAATGGAAGCAGTTCCAGGCGGAGGGCCAGGCGCTCGCCGTCTATCGCGTCGACAGCGCGGGCGCTCCGCCCACGCCGGGGCCGCCCCTGGAGAGCGCACCAACCGGGCGGCCCGATCCCGCGCCTGCTGCCAAGCCCCGCCAAGGCGCGCGACGGATCGAGAATCCGCCGCTGCCGAACGCCGATGGCCGCTGGGAGTGGACGGACTATGCGGCCGTGATGCAGCGCACGCTGGCCGGGCTCCAGGCTCGCTCGGCATCCAGCCAGACCCGACCCTTGCCCGTCCTTGACTTCAAGGCTGACGACCTGCCGGGCGAAATCGCAGGGCTTGCGTTCGAGGCCGTCGACCAGCCGTCAGTTTCGATCCTCATTCCGACCTACAACAACCTGAAGTACACGGTCGAGTGCCTGGCCTCCTTGATGCGATCGTCGGTCGACGCAAGCTTCGAGGTAGTCGTCGCCGACGATGCATCCGCGGATGGAACCGCTTCCCGCCTGAGCCAGGTGCCACACCTTCGCGTGCTGCCGTCCGCCGAGAACCGCGGTTTCCTGTTGAACGTGAACCGCGCGCTGCCGGAGTTGCGCGGTCGGTATGTCGTGCTGCTCAACAACGATGTCCAGGTCGTGCCGGGTTGGCTCGATGCGATGGTCTCCGCCATCGAATCGAGCAGCGACGTGGGTGCGGTCGGACCGAAGATCGTCTACCCGTCGGGCGTTCTCCAGGAGGCCGGGTGCACCCTCCTGCCCGATGGAACGGCCGAAATGGTAGGCCTCGGCGAAGACCCGGACCTGCCTCAGTTCAACTATCGAAGGACCGTGGATTACAGCTCCGGAGCCTGCCTGCTCCTGAGGACGCAGGTGCTGAGGGACCTTGGCGGCTTCGATGAGTCGTTCGCTCCGGCCTATTGCGAAGACAGCGATCTCTGCCTGCGACTGCGCCGTAATGGACTGCGCACGCTTTACGAGCCCTCAGCCGTCGTCATCCACCACCTGTCGGTGACCACGGCGGCACACAGCAAATCGGAGAAGCTGCACCAGGTCGCTCGCAATCTCGTCCGCCTGAACCACAAGTGGGGCGACTTCCTGGACCGGCTTTCCGACGTGCGGCTGATCGCCTTCTATCTGCCCCAGTACCACCCCATTCCCGAGAACGACCTGTGGTGGGGAGCGGGATTCACCGAGTGGCGCAACGTCGGGAAAGCCACTCCGAACTTCGTCGGTCACTACCAGCCACGCATACCGGCGGATCTCGGGTACTACGACCTGCGCGTCCCGGAAATCATGGAGCAGCAGGCGGACCTGGCGAAGCGCTACGGCATCTTCGGGTTCTGCTTCTACTACTACTGGTTTGCCGGGCGTCGACTGCTCGAGATGCCGGTCGAGCGCCTGCTCGCCACTGGCCGGCCCGACATTCCGTTCTGCCTCTGCTGGGCCAACGAGAACTGGACGCGGCGCTGGGACGGGCAGGAAAAGGACGTGCTGATGGCACAGTCCCATTCGTACCAGGACGACGAGGCGGTCATCCAGGACCTGATGCGATACATGCGGCACCCGAACTACATCCGGGTCAATGGCCGCCCGCTGTTGGTGGTCTATCGAGTGGCGCTATTCCCCGACTTTGCGCGGACAGCCGCCCACTGGCGCGAAACGTGCCGACGCGCGGGACTCGGCGAAATCTACCTGGCCCTCGTCGAGTCTTTCGACATGGTCTTCGCGGCAGTCGACCCGAGCACCTACGGTTGCGATGCGGTGGTCGAATTCCCGCCGCACGGCATGGCGGAGCCGCGGCCGCTCAGCACGCCGAAGCTGAACCCCGCATTCGACGGCCATGTCGCGGACTATCGCGACGTGGCCGTCCGATATTGCCTGCGGCCACCGGCATCGCACGTCCGGTTCCGAGGGCTGATGCCCGGCTGGGACAACACCGCGAGACGCCAGGATCACAGTTACTGCTTCGACCACGCCACTCCGGGCGCCTTCCAGGCGTGGGCGGAGCACGTGATGCAGCAGACGAGGACGATGAATTCGGGCGAAGAGCGCATCGTGTTCGTGAACGCATGGAACGAATGGGCCGAGGGGGCCTACCTGGAGCCCGATCGTCGCTTCGGGCACAGCTACCTCGATGCCCTCAGGAACGCAAAGGATTCCTCGCTGTTGAAACGACGGCACCGTTACTCGCTGGGATGATGGGCTCGAACGCAGACATTGAGATCGGACTCGTAGGGCATCCGTACGCGCCCATCGGAAGGGGCGAAGACGTGCGATGCACGTTTCGCGCCCTGCGGAGCGTTGCCGGCAAACCCCGCTTGATCGATGTCTACGGCGCGAACAGGCCGGAGCCCGACGCGATCGAAGAACTGCAGCCCTATGCTTCCGAGTCGCTCTGCCCCGTCAACGTGTTCCACATCAACGGGGACGAGGTCGACCATGTACTCGCCACCCTCGGATCCCGCCGACGGCCTGCCGACGCCATCAATGTCGTCTATCCCGCGTGGGAACTGGAGCGATATCCGGAGGAGTGGTCGCGGCAACTGGAGCGGTTCGACGAGGTCTGGGCACCGTCACGCTTCATCATGGACGCGCTCAAGGACAGCGTCACGGTACCCGTGGTGCACATGCCGCTCGCGTGCGAGGTCATCCTGTCCTACTTCCTCGGGCGACGCTGGTTCGGAATTCCAGAGAGTGCCTACGCGTTCCTGTTCTTCTTCGACTTTCGATCCTATGTCGCCCGCAAGAACCCGGAAGCGATCCTTGCGGCATTCAGCAAACTGCTGGATCAGAAGCGCTACGCGAATTGCGTTCTTGTCATCAAGGTGCATGGCGCCGAAGTAGCCCCGGCAGAAATCCAGGGACTCAGGGAACGACTGGCTCCTTACAAGGACCGGATCCTGCTCATTGACCGGACGCTGACAGACAACGAAGTGAAGAACCTCGTCAGGGTCTGTGACAGCTTCGTATCCCTGCACCGCTCCGAGGGCTTCGGCCGTGGGCTCATCGAGGCGATGTACCTCGGTAAGCCGGTCATCGGCACGCGCTACTCGGGGAACCTTGACTTCATGAACGAGCAGAACTCCCTGTTGGTCGACTGCAAGCTGACCCCGTTGACCGAAGGCCAATATCCACACTGGCAAGGCCAGGTCTGGGCCGATGCCGACGTGGAGCAGACCGCTCACTATATGGCGAAGCTGGTGGACCAGCCGGAGCTTGGCAGGCAACTGGGCCGCGTCGCAGCTCGCCATGTGCGTGCACATTTCGGGTTACGTCCGATCGGACTGCGGTACCTCGAAAGGCTGAAAGACCTGGTAAGTTTTCGCGAGATGCGGTTGGTGGAGGCAAAGGCGACGGAGAGAATTGAGCGGATCGCATCGCTCTCGCCCGGCGTCGACGTGCCGACGCAAAGGTTGTCCTGATTCATCACCGGCTCATCGAGCTTGACGTGCGCAAAGGACGATTCTCGACGCTCGAAGATCCAGGTCCGCGGCGCGCGACGGGATTCAGACTGAATTCCGGCGGGCCAAGCAAACACTTCCCAAGGCGTGCCAGAGACCAATGAGACCGCCCATGTTCCGACTCTCGCGAAGGGCTGCCCTTGGCGTCGCGGCGGCGATGCTCCTGATCGCAACGGCATGCCGACCGACCGACCCTGCAAAGTTGCCCTTGGCTCCGCCGACCCCAGGACAAGCGGAATCTGCTCAAGGGAAGCAAGATGCGTCGAGGTACGAGGCTCGATTGGAGGACGGAATCATCCTGTCCCGGGCTGGATTGCCCTCATACATTGCCTCCACGTATGGCATGTCTTTCAACGAGCCCTGGGGGCGATGGACGGACGGCGACGTCGTCGTGTTCCGCTTCACCGCGCCGCTACCACGGCATTTCTCTGTCGAACTCAGTGGCGGAGCATTCGGCGGAAACATCGGCAAACCGGTAAAACTGCGTGTCGGCAACGCCGAACGCGAGGTTGTATTCGATGGCGGACCCTTCGAAAGGGTATCCACGGTTAAGGCTGAGTTCGACAACACCGACGGATCCGACACGATCGTCATCCAGCTCCCGTCGGCACAGGCCGCTTCGCAGCACGACCGTAGACGGCTCGGTCTGGCTCTCAGATCGATCAAGGTAGCGCCGTCCCCGTGATCGGCGACGTCAAAGCGAGAAGCAGGCTTCTTACGGCGGCCCTGCTGCTCTGGTCGGCCCTGGTTGTGCTGGGGGGACTTCTCATCCGGGCGCCGGGCGATTCCGTTGCGATCGTCAGTCGGGCAGGTTGGCAGGTCGACGCGGCATTCGACGAGACGCGTCCCTCGACGCGTGAAATCGCGCCCGCGATCGCAGAGGCGAAGGAGGCGGTCTTCTTGAGATCATGGCGGCCCGACCTCGGCGCCACCCCGGGCCGTGTGGTGTCGCCACCATTCGACGCCGCGGCACCGTTCCTGTTGCCTATCGTCGGATATCCGACCGAACTTGGCAACTTCGTAGGCATCGAGTGCATCAGCAGCAAAGAGCGCCGCGCGGTGGCCACCGGGAACCCGCATGAGACGTGGGTCGCCAGAGTGGTAGTGCTGCCTGGCGGGTGGTGTAGCAGCCAGGTCAGGGTCGTTGCAGAGAGTTCGAGCACGACGCATTACGTCGGCGTAGGAACGCCGTTCACCGCCTCGCGGGCAGACCTTTGGCTTGGCAAGCTGCCCAGTCTGACTTTTCTGCATGCGGCGGGATTCCTTCCGATCGCTTTCCTGGTCGCCGCCGGGACACTGATCGGACGCTCGAACTGGCCGTCAATCGCTCGTATCGCTGCCGGCGCGGCCGTTGGAAGCGCCGCGGGGTACGGAGCCTTTTTCGCAGCCTTCCTTGGCAGCCGTGCGGCGACCGTCTTCTCGCTCCTAGTGATCTTCGCTGCTGCGGCGGCGTTTTCGCTCCGCAGCAAGAGTCTGTCCAGGGCAGAGCGGACAGCATGTTTTCGGGCAATCGCTGCCTGGTATTTCCTCTCGCTTGCCCTGGGACTGCTGCTCGTCGGCGCCAATCTTGGCGCGGGGCCATGGGATCCCGCCTATATCTTCTCGCCGGCGCGTTGGTCGACGGACCATCTTCTGCCGGCTTTCGTCGCGGAGGGATTCTTTCGGGGCGACGAAATCCGATCCATCCTGGGAGGAGGCTGGAAAGTGTCGGATCGGCCGCCCCTGCAGGCCGGGCTTTACCTCCTGGCCAGGCCACTGTGGTCGGTGCTGGTTCCAGTCGACGCACTTCCTGCATCGCTCGGTCTTGCCTACGGATTCGCAGGGATCGTCGTCCAGACGGGCGCACTGCTCGCGATCTTTTGGTTCATCCGAGAATCGCTCGAGCGACTTCACGGCGACTGGCGCTGGCCGACGGCGGTCGCGCTGTTCACTCCCTTCTTCCTCTTCAATACCGTGTACACATGGCCGAAGCTCCTGTCCGCCGGACTCGCGATACTCGCCATCGACCTGCTCTTGCGCCGCGAGGCCTACGGCGCGGTGCTCGGATCTGCCAGAGTCCACCTGCTCGCAGGCGCGCTGTTCGGATTTGCGTTGCTCTCACACGCGGGCGTCGCGTTCGGGCTGATCGTTCTCCCGATCTTCTTTCGCATCGCGTCAGGCCGGTGGCGCGTGCGCGAACTGGCTGTATGCGCAGTTGTCGCCGTCACCCTGTGGATACCCTGGGCAGCATGGCAGGCCGCATACGACCCTCCGGGCAATGCCTTGACGAAGTTCGCGCTGGCCGGCACCTTCGACTTTGAAAATCCCGGCAGATCGCTGGGCTCCGTGGTATTGCAAAGGTACGGGAATCTCACGCTCGAACAGTGGCTCTCGACCAGAAGCTTTGCACTCCTCACGTTGCTTGGCGCCGTGACGACCGAACCGATTGGGTGGCTGGCGAGCGGCAGCGATGGGCTACTCGGCAGATTCCGGCTTCGCGACTTCCTGTACGTCATGCCGTGTCTCGGCTTGATGCTCGTCCCGCTCGCATTCAATGCACGACCCGGAAGCAGGAACGAGAGGCGCAGCGCACTGCGCGATTTCGGCTTGGCCTGTCTCTGCACCGGTGCAGCGGGTTTGCTTGGGAATGCCCTTATCACTTGGAGCGTCCACATCCAGCACACCCAGAGTTACCTCTCCTTGGCACTCCTGTACGCGGCCGCCGCTACAGGTCTGGTCCTGATGCCGAGTCGCCTTCGCGCGATCGTCGCCTCACTCAGCGTTGGATACACGACCGTGGTGTGGATATGGTCACCGTTGTCGCTTCACGCAGGCGATGCCTCCCTGCTCCTGGCTGCTGCGCTTACAGGAAGCGCTGCGGTCGCATTGCTACTCGGTCCGCGCGCTTCCGCTGGCTCGGAAAGAGCGGACATCCTGCCCAGCGGATAGAAGGAGCGTTGGGCAAAGTCGCGGTCCGCACGAGCAGGGCAATCGCATCGTCAACATAAGAAGGTCGCACCGAAGAGACTCTTCCTTCTTACTTGGCAGCCGACCCGCATCGAAGAACCAGATAACTGCCCTGCGAGAACTGCGGGGCGCAACTTGCCAGCCACGCCTTCACGAGATCGTCTTCCGCGTCTGCGAAGCGCCGGTTGAGGACGACGAGATATGGTCGTCCCGCAAACACCTTGCTTTCGTGACCGAGAACCCAAGTTCGGGGTGCCTGCAACAGGAACAGCGTATCGAACAAGGACTGCCACGACCGCGAAGCGATAGGCAAGGACCTGTTTTCCGGTGAATCGAGAAAGGAAGCGACGTATCGGAGGTCAGTAGCCCAGCGTTCGGTATTGGAGAACTGGTAGAAGTTCCTGAATACGGCACTGGGCGTGACAGCGAGGGTCAGGAGGACAAGCAGGTACACAGCCGTCAATCGGGCGTTGTCGACGAGAAGCGGGGTGGCGAGCGCGGCCGCGAGTAATCCGACGCCAACGTATAGATATCGAGGCCACATCACCGACACCGCGGCAAAGTAGAACACATAAAGAAAGACGCCGAACCCGAACACCAGCAGAAGGGCGGCTGCGTCGCGCCCGCCTTCGTATCCTCTTCGTGCAGCAAAGGCACACAGAAGCGAGGCCAAGAGGACACAGGTCAGCACCCCAACCCCAACCGCGTACGGGCTGCTCAGTATCTCGAGCATTCTTTGCGGCCGCTCAGATGCGGGAATCGCCGAGCCGACGGCCATTCGAGATGTCGTCCCGACAACTTCGACCAGATTCGCAAGGTACTGCGCCGGCCCGAGCGCGTAGAACTTGTACAGTTCGAATAGTCCCAGCAACGGCAGGAACGCGAAGAGAATCTTTGAGCCGTCGCGGATCTGCCTACCGTTCCGGCCCGTGAGCAAGGCAGCCGAGAACCATCCAACGACCATGCCCGCGCCGGCAATCAGCGTTATCTGCTTGGTCAGGAAAGCCAGTCCCAGGCAAGCGCCCGCAGCAAACAATCGATTCGAGACGAGCAGGGAAGCGGCCAGAAGCAGGAAACCGATTGCCGGAACCTCGCCCACATAGACACCCAGGTACCACTGGTGATTGCCAAGCGCAAGCAGACCTGCCAGCGTGACTGAGGAGAAGAGCAGAGCATTCGCCAGACGGAAACGCTGGCGGAGAACCAGCACCAGCACACCGACCTGGACAACAAGAATCAGTACGGTTGTAGCGCCGGGCACCCAGACCTTGGATCCAAAGACGGCGATCATCAGGGCGCCGGGAAAGAGCAGCGCTGGGCCAGACCCGATCTCGGGATGGAAGCCAACGATCTTGTCGCTCGCCACGGGGAGTCCGTATTTTCCGTCTACGGCGATGCTCTTGGCCACGATCGCGAAATACGCGTCGTCAGCACAGCAAACTCCCGAGTGGCGAATGAACGAAGCAGCCTGTGCGATCACCAGGCCGAACGTGATGATGGATACTGCAATCGTCGAATACCGCAGCACTGAAGGCATGAAGTGGCGCTGGAAAATGAAGTGCCGGGCAAGTCGTCCACGGAAGCTGCCGCGAACCGGCTGGTAGACACCTATACCCGCTGCCCGAACATCGATGATAGCGGCCCGATCTTGGGGCAGCCGCGGTGGAGCAGCATGCGCATGACCCGGTTGTGCGCGCTCCGTCCGGACAAGTCCTTCGGTTCGGCAATGGCGAATAACGAACGATAATATGCGCTGCCGGTTCTGTGTCCCCACGACGAGCCGCAGCACGCCCGGCCAATGCCGATCGCATTCCAAATGATTCCGCCGCGAGCGCACAGGCATCGGCCCGGCAATCTTCGTTGAAGACTGGAATACCGAAACATTCCCATATGCAGAAGTTCGACGCGCGACCTACATGGGTTCTTGGAAGCCTTTGGCGCTATCGATCGCTGGTGGGAAAACTGGCGTGGCGGGAAATCCTCGGCCGATACCGCGGATCCGTGCTCGGGATCGTCTGGTCCTTCGTCAATCCGATCCTGATGCTGATCGTCTACACATTCGTCTTCACGACGGTGTTCCGCATGCGGTGGGGCGCCGGCCCGGAGAGCACGTCCGACTTCGCCCTGATGGCCTTCGTCGGAATGACGGTGCATGGAGTCCTCGCCGAAGCGCTGACAAAGGGACCGGGCCTGATTGTCTCCAACCCGAGTTACGTGAAGAAGTTCGTGTTTCCGCTCGAGTCGCTTGCCTGGACACTGGTCGCGGGAGCCCTCTTCCATGCGGCGCTGAGCTTCGCCATCGTGATCGGGGCCGTGCTTCTGCTCCACGGGACCATTCATCCGACGATCCTGCTGGTGCCCGTCGTTCTGCTGCCGCTGATTCTCTTCTCGGTCGGGATCGCATGGCTGCTGGCGTCGCTCGGCGTCTTCATCCGCGACGTCGGGCAGATCACCGGCGTGCTGTCGACCATCCTGCTCTTCGTCTCGCCCGTCTTCTTCCCCGTCAATGCCTTTCCCGAGCAGTTCAGGGCGCTTCTGTACTTCAATCCGCTGACGCCAACCATCGAGCAGGCGCGGGAGGTGATGTTGCGGGGCGGGTTCCCCGACTGGGGAACGTGGTCGCTCATGCTCGCCATCGGATTGGCAACAGCGGCTGCGGGGCTCGCCTGGTTCCAGAAGTCTCGCAAGGGTTTCGCCGATGTCATCTGAGATTTCGATCCGGGTCTCCGGCGTCGGCAAGTCGTATCGCGTGTACGAGAAGCCGCACCATCGGCTGCTCCAGAGCTTGCTTGGATCCCGAAAGACCCTCTATCGCGAGTTCCGCGCGCTCCACGATGTCTCCTTCGAAGTCCGCAAGGGCGAAACGGTGGGCATCGTGGGGAAGAATGGCTCCGGCAAGTCCACGCTGCTCCAGATCATCTGCGGAACGCTGTCCCCGTCCGCGGGCAGCGTGCAGGTGGAGGGAAGGGTCGCGGCACTGCTCGAACTCGGGGCCGGATTCAACCCGGAGTTCACCGGTCGCGAAAACGTCTACCTCAACGCCTCCATCCTGGGCTTCACGAACGAAGAGATCGATCGCAAGGTGCCCGGCATCATCGCCTTCGCCGAGATCGGGGACTACATCGACCAGCCGGTGAAGACCTATTCGAGCGGCATGTTCGTGCGGCTGGCTTTCGCCGTCGCGATCAACGTGGACCCGACGGTACTGATCATCGACGAGGCGCTCGGCGTCGGGGACATCTACTTCCAGGCCAAGTGCGCGCGGGCGCTCGACGAGATCAAGAAGAGAGGAACGACGATCCTGTTCGTCAGCCACGACACGAGCGCGATCCAGCGCATTTCGGACCGGTGCATCGTGCTCGACGCGGGACGCATGCTGTTCCAAGGCGACGTCGCGGAGGCGATCTCCGTCTACTACAGGCTGGTCTTCGGCGCCCGCGACGCTTCGCCACCGCCGGCAGCCCGCTCGCCGAGTCCCAGCCATGGCGCACCTCCAGGTGAGGGCCAGGAAGGCATCAATGTCCCGCTCCGGCGTGAGCACGTCACGAGCGACGGAACGGCGCGCATCGACACGCTCGTCATGTTCCGGAGTTCCAGCACTTGCCCGGGTCCATTGGCCGTCGGGGAGACCGTCAGCTTTCGCATGGAGGGGACGGCCCTAGCCGATCTTGCTCAATTTGAAGTTGGCATCGGGGTATGCGACCGCGCAGGATCACTCCTTGGGGGCGCACATACGATGTTCGATGCGCCTGGCGTCCGCCACGCACGCCCAGGCGACACGATCGTCTTCGAGTGCGAGATCAGCTTCTTCCTTGCTCCTGGCGAGTACCTCTTGATGTGCGGCATCGCCAGGAATTTCGGCGCACACTTGTGGGAAGATTGCTACTTGATTCGCGATGCATTCGCAGTAACAGTGGCAGGCGATCCGAAGTTCTGGGGCGCCGTGCGAATCCCGGTTTCGTCCGTTCTTGCGTCTGTGACTTCCCCGGAGGTACACAATAACTAGTGTCCTCAGAGTGTCCGCCTCCTTCTACTCTCCCGAATTCTTCACGGCCATCGACGATGGCTCCCTGCGCTCGGCCCGGGTGATCGTCCCCGGGCTGGTCCGTCAATTGCATCCGAGCAGCGCGGTCGATATCGGCTGCGGACTGGGCAACTTTCTTCGGGTCTTCATCGAGAACGGCGTCCACGATGTGCTGGGTGTGGATGGCGCGCACGTTCCAAGGCATCTTCTAAAGATCCCTGCAGATCGCTTTGTCACCTGTGATCTCGAGCAATCCTGGAACCTGGGACGCCAATTCGACATCGCGGTATGTCTGGAAGTTGCAGAGCACCTCGAGTTGCAGAACGCTGATGCCTTCATTGCCAATCTGGTGTCCCTTGCCCCGGTTCTTCTCTTCTCCGCAGCCATCCCTTACCAGGGAGGGGAGAACCACGTGAACTGTCAATGGCCCGAGTATTGGCAGAACCTTTTCGGCAGCCATTCCTATGAGATGGTCGATATCCTAAGGTCGGGCCTTATGACGAACGATGAGGTCGAGTGGTGGTACGCGCAGAATGCCTTCATCGTGGCGCATCGAACCGTAGTTGATCGGCATCCCGAATGGGCGTCCCACGTGCACCGACCAGCTCGGCGGCTCGTACACCCGAAGCTTTACATGCACAATTCGGAACTGGCAGGAATCAACGCGACGAGTCCATCGCGCAGCGCAGGCCGCGAACCAGCATGAACCCGAAAGGGCGTCGGCTGCGTGTTCACCGCGAGCTAGAGTAGTCCCGGCACGGAGCGGACTGCCGCGCCGAAGGACTCCCCGCTGTGGTACGCGCGGATCCGTTGCTGCGCCGAATGCACACGCTGTGCCGCAGTTGCGGGAGCGGCATACGCGGCCTGCAAAGCCACCACGTATGCCTCCGCAGAGTGCGCGTCCCGAACTAGGTAGCCGGTCTCGTCGTTGATGAGCTCCGAGATTCCGCCGACGTCCGAAGCGATCACGGGCAAGCCGCTCATGCATGCCTCGATCAGGACGTTCGGAAGGCCGTCCCAGAGCGATGTGTAAAGAAACACGTCCGCCCCATCGCTGATGTCGTCGAATCGCTCGTATCGACTGCCGAGCATCACGTTCGGCATCGCAGCGAGTTCCTCCCTGAGGCTGGCGCCGGCCAGAAAGTCTCCGGCGAGTTCGCCCTCAACCCGGAAGTCCCAGGCAGGGAGCGCACGAGCGACTTCGACAAGCATCGCTGGAAACTTCTGCCGATCAAAGCGCGACGCCCACAGGACCCGGGGACGTCGCACCCCATCAAGTCGCCGAGCCGGTTTCCAACTAGCATCGGTCGCATGCGGAAAGTAGATGACATGACACTGCTCCGCCGGCCACGCGTATGTCCTCTGCAGCCAATCCAGGAAGTGCCGGTTGTCGCTCAGCACACCTTGCAGGAATGGAAGGACGCGCGACAGGTACTTGATCGCATGGCCGAACGGTGCGGCATCCAGATGAAAGTAGGCATTGCAGAAGATCGTCGCGAAAACACGCGACTGCTCGACGATCGCCTTGCCGAATTCCTCAAGCACTTCATAGCCGAGGTTCGAAGCCTGGATGAGCAGCGTCTTCGGGGGGAACTGCAACAGCGCCCGCGCCAGCAGGAGTCTCTGGAGCCACGGAGGTTCCCGCTCGCACAAGTAGCCGAATTCGACCAGTCGAACGCCGGGCGGCAGTCTACTCGCCCAGGGCGACGGCTGGGCCAGGGTCGTGACAACCGTTACGTCCCTGCCCGACTCGACCAGCAGCTGGGCGTGCCTGATGACTCCCGTCTCTCCGACGGGCAGCATCGGGCACAGGATGACATGGGTGGAAGCGTCACCCCACTGGCGAAGGATCTCGCCGAGGAGTGCGCCGGCGCGACCGCCGGAAGGCGTGTACGGCGCGTAATAAGAGAGGAATTCCAGTCCGGGGAAGAGCTCCGGCTCGATCTGCGCCATCGATCTCCATTCCTCGAGCAGGCGAGTCGAAGCGAGCAGGGTCTGGAGCAGACGCGGACGGCCCTCGTCGGACGGCCCGGTCTCCGGGCCGCTGGCCTGAGCGTGGCGCTCCGGTGCGGGCAGCCTGGCGAGCTCCGCGAACACGGGCGATGGCCTCACCAGCACCGAACTGCGGCGCGACCGGTCCATCAGCGAATCGTGGCGCCGCCGGATGAAGTGATAGGTTCCCGGCACGACCTTGTGGACCAGTCCGGCGGAGATCGCAAGGCAGTTCCAGTCCCAGTCCTCGAATCCGAAGCCGGAGTCGTTCAACGTCGGCCGGTACGGGAGCGCGAGCAGATCGGAACGCCTGGCGAATGCGAGTGCAGTCCAGTAATTCGCGACCACGAGCGTTCCGATGTCGAACTCGGGAGACTCCTGGTCGACGTGATGGAAGATCGTGCATTCGGTTCCGAAGACTACGTTGAGTTCCGGATGCAGTACGCAGCCTGGCGTTCCTTCAGCCCGGTCTTCATGGAAGCGGAAGGCGTCGCGGATCCAGTTCCTGGAGACGAGGTCGTCGCCGTCCACGAATGCAACGTACCGCCCGCTCGCTTCGGCAACTCCGTGATTCCTTGCGCCGCCCAGGTCTCTGAGCGTGACGTCATGACGAATGAAGCACCGCCCCAACCCCGAGTCGAAGTACCGTCGGGTAGCCGAGTCCGCCGAGTCGAGCACCGCCAGCAGCTCGCACCGAATGCCCGCCGCCTCGGCACACTCGGCCGCTGCCAGGACGCTGCGAACCGCTCGATGGATCAGCAGGCCTTCGGAGTGTGCGTTGACGATGATCGTTACGTCGGCTGCGCGTCCAGGCATTTCTCGCTTGTTCCAGCTTGTATTCAAAGCAGCGTCAAGGGGTTCCTGGTCGCTGCGCGCTTCGATTCCCGTCTGCTAGTCTACAAAGCCTCCTGAGCCAGGCGCGACACAGGATCAGCCTTTATGCAAGACAGCCTTGACCTCGAGGGTGCCGGATCGATTGAAGACCCGTCTCGCCCGGCAGACCTGCGTGCGAGACTGGAGGAAGCGACCAGCGAGAAGATCCGGGTGATGTCGCAGATTCTCGAGTTGAGAGTCGAGACGGAAGCCCTCCTGAAGTCACTTCGCGGCCGTCTCGACGAGGTCAGCCGGGAACTCGAGTCGCGCAAGCGAGGACACCAGATGCATGCGCACCAGCTCGAGACGCGGATCAGCGAACTGGACGCACAGCTCTCCGCGGCGCAAGCACGGGCAGCGGAACTGGAGGCACAACTCTCCGCTCCGGAAGCACGGTCAGCGGAACTGGAGGCACAACTCTCCGCTCCGGAAGCACGGTCAGCGGAACTGGAGGCACAACTCTCCGCCTCGGAAGCACGGTCGGCGGAACTGGAGGCAGCGATCGAGGCCCTCGGACCGAAGATCAACGGCGTGCAGGAAGCGTCGTCGCGCCTGGTCGAACTATGCGGCCGGATCGGCTCGTATCGCTCCGTCGACAGCTAGGGCGGGACCAATCCGCGCCTGAAGCTTCGCGCGAAACGCGTCAAGACGCGCATCCCGGGATCTGGGATCCACCGAAAAGAGATCGGAGATGCGGGACAGGGTCGACAGTCGCGAGTGCGGCGCGTCCCGCAGGGGCTGTTCGTTCCCGCGCATCGCCTCCTGATAGATGTAAAGCAGCTGGGCTTGTTCGGTGCTTGTCAGGGGCTCGTTGAATCCGATCGCGGCGAGAGCTCGCTGACTGACGCGGTTGGCCGTCTGGATCTGGACGTCGCGATACGTGTGGGAGACGCTGCCGGACTGGAGTCGATAAGTCATCAGCCGCTGTCGCACATTGCGGCCCTTCGTGTGGCATAGCAATCGGACCCAGAGGTCATAGTCCTCCGCATGCGGGAACCGACTGTCGTAGGACATTCCGGCGGCCTGGAGCGCGCTGCGACGGATCAAGACGGTCGGGTGCACAAATGCGGAATTGAAGAGCAGCCTGAACCGTATCTGCGCGTCCGTTTCGCAATCCTCCAGGTCGAGCGGCTCACAGTCATTGCCCAGTTCATCAACAACGCGGGCGGCGGTCCCCACGATGCCGATCGATGCGTCCGACTCCAGAACCTCCAGCTGTCTCTCCAGCCGCTCCGGATAGGAGATGTCGTCGGCATCCTGGCGCGCGATCAGTTCCGCGCGCGCCCTCGACAGTCCCTCGTTCAGGGCCGCGACCAGGCCGTGATTGACTTCGAACCGGACCGGCTCGATGCGCCGGTCGCGCGCCGCGTAGGTTCGGACGATTTCCGCCGTGGAATCGCGCGAGCCGTCGTCGATGATGAGCAACTCGAACTCGACCATGGTCTGCGCAAGCACGCTTTCGATCGCTTCCGCAAGGTACTTCTCGCAGTTGAACGCCGGGAGCACGATGCTGACACGCGGCGTCCGTCTCCCTGCAATGGACCCGAACATTCTTCTCAGGCCGAGCATTCTTGCGCCGTTCCGGTGAAGAGGACGTGATGCGTAAAGAGTAACCGAACGCACGCTCCGGCCCTTTGATCCGCGACCGCCGGGACGCGCGGCGGCAATGCTGGACCCGCTTCACACCCGGCTCGGCCCGCGACGGCGCGCGGTATCCTTGGCGGGTACCGGCAACAGGAAACAGCCTTGACTTTGCCTCTCAAGAGCCACATCGGGCGGCTCAGCATCCTGGTCGCAGGCGACGTCATCCTCGACCGCTACTGGTTCGGCGACGTCGATCGCATCTCGCCGGAGGCGCCCGTCCCCATCGTCAGCGTCAAGCGCACCGAATAGCGCCTCGGGGGCGCCGCCAACGTGGCGCGAAACATGACGGCGCTGGGTGCGCGGGCGGGGCTGCTTGCCGTCCTCGGGAAGGATGAGGCGGCCAAGTCGGTATCGGTGCTGTTGCGCGATGCATCGATCACGGATCACCTTCACACCGAAGATCAACTGCCGACGACCGTGAAACTCCGGATCGTGGGCCGCACCCAGCAGATGCTGCGAGCGGACTTCGAGAGACTGCCGGACCACGGAGACGCTGCTGAAGCATCTCGGTGGCTACCGCTCATTGCTCGGCCGCTATGACACCGTCGTGCTGTCCGATTACGGAAAGGGTGGCCTGACGCACATCGCGGAAATGATCAAGGCCGCGCGCGAGCAGGGCAAGCGAGTGCTGGTGGACCCGAAGGGAGACGACTATTCCCGCTACCGGGGAGCGACCGTGATCACACCCAACCGGGCAGAGCTCAGGGCCGTCGTCGGCCGCTGGAAAGACGAGCTGGACCTTGCCTCGAAGGCGCAGCGCCTCCGGACAGAGCTCGAGTTCGAAGCCCTGCTGCTCACGCGGAGCGAAGAAGGCATGACCTTGTATGCCGCAGAGGGGCAGCGATCGGTCCCTGCCCAAGCCCGCGAGGTGTTCGACGTGACCGGCGCCGGCGACACGGTCATCGCCGTGCTGGCGGTCATGCTCGCCGGCGGACTTGACCTTTGGGAAGCCGTGCAGGTCGCCAATCGCGCGGGCGGCATCGTGGTCGGCAAGCTGGGCACGGCGACCGTCTCCTACGACGAACTGGCCGGGCAACCCTCATGAACGTCATCGTCACCGGCGCCGCCGGCAACGCAACAGTTTCCGGGAGGTTGCAGGTGACGATCACGCGCTTCAGCGACGGCGGGCGGAGCCGCGCGAGATCGTCCAGCAGGTCGCCAACGATCGCAGACTGCCCGTGCGAGACCACCGATAGACAGACGCTGGCGCTCACCGGCCCGGCAGGCGCCTGATCGCTGAAGGGATTCGCGGTTTCCAGATCGAGTGTCTCGGCATGAATCGGAGCCTGCTCGCCCGTTGCCTGAAGCCTGCGCGAGAAGCGCCGCCGACAAGTATGCCACCGGCCTATGGATCGACCTCCCGAGCCGGGGACGCGATCCGTTCACCCCGCGCGGCGCGCGGCTGCGATGACCGAACCCTTCGATTGCCGGGTCGATCGCCTCGGCAACCGACGCCCGGCGCATCCCTGAGGTGAATCGACCAGCCCGGTAAACTTGGCCGGCTTCCCCTCGACTCCTTGTCGTCGCGGGCGCGACGCAGTGGTCGCTTGAACACGAGAACCCAGAAAAATGATCATCGTAACCGGGGGAGCAGGCTTCATCGGCTCCAACTTTGTCGCCAGTTGGCTTGCCAGCAGCGGCGAGCCCATCCTTGTCGTCGACAAGCTCACCTATGCCGGCAACCTGGAAAACCTGGCGTCGTACAGGAACGATGCACGGTTGTTGTTCCAGGCCGCGGACATCTGCGATCAACCGATCATGGAGCAACTGCTCCAGCAACACTCCCCGCGCGCAATTGTCCACTTCGCCGCCGAGAGCCACGTGGACCGCTCGATCCACGGCCCTGCCGAGTTCATCCGGACCAACGTCAACGGAACGTTTTCCCTGCTGGAAGCGGCGCGCGGCTACTGGGGCGGAATGACCCCAGAGTCGAAGGCGGCCTTCCGCTTCCTGCACGTGTCGACCGACGAGGTCTACGGCTCCCTTGGCGAACAGGATCCGCCGTTTACCGAAACCACGCCGTACAGCCCGAACAGCCCGTATTCCGCTTCCAAGGCGGCCTCCGACCATCTCGTGCGCGCCTACTTCCACACCTACGGCCTGCCGACGCTGACCACCAACTGCAGCAACAACTACGGGCCGTTCCAGTTTCCGGAGAAGCTGATCCCGCTCATGATCATGAACGCGCTGGAGGGTAAGCGCCTGCCGGTGTACGGGGACGGCCGCAACGTGCGTGACTGGCTCTACGTCGGCGACCACTGCCGGGCGATCATGGACGTCCTCGAGCGCGGGCGGATCGGCGAGGTCTACAACATCGGCGGCAACAGCGAGCGACGCAACCTCGAGGTCGTCGAACGGCTGTGCGAGATCCTCGACGAACTGCGCCCGGATGCGGCCTTCGGCGCGCACCGGAGCCTCGTCTCGTTCGTCAAGGACCGGCCCGGCCACGATCATCGCTATGCCATTGACAGCAGCAAGATCCAGCGGGAACTCGGCTGGCGGCCGTCGGTGACGTTCGAAGAAGGCCTGCGCCGTACGGTGGCGTGGTACCTCGACCACATGGACTGGGTGCGCCACGTGCGCTCGGGCGAGTACCGGCGCTGGATCAGCCTGCAGTACGGAAGCGGAGAGCCATCGAAATGACCGCCTCGCCTCGTCGCGGAATCATCCTCGCCGGCGGGTCCGGCACGCGGCTGTATCCGGTCACGCGATCGGTGTCCAAGCAGCTGCTGCCGGTGTACGACAAGCCGATGATCTACTACCCGCTGTCCACGCTGATGCTGTCCGGCATCCGGGACGTGCTGGTCATCTCGACGCCGTCCGATACGCCGCGCTTCGGAGAGCTGCTCGGCGACGGCAGCCAGTGGGGGATGAACATCGGTTACGCGGTGCAGCCTTCGCCGGAGGGACTGGCGCAGGCGTTCATCATCGGCGAGTCGTTCGTCGGCGGCGGCGAGTCCGCGCTGGTCCTCGGCGACAACATCTTCTACGGGCACGAACTGGCGGACCAGCTGCGCCGCGCGAACGACCGCGCGAAGGGCGCGACCATCTTCGCCTACCGGGTCCACGATCCGGAGCGCTATGGCGTGGTGGGGTTCGGCCGGGACGGCCGCGCGATCAGCCTCGAGGAGAAGCCGAAGGCGCCGAAGTCCGACTATGCGATCACGGGCCTGTACTTCTACGACAACCGCGTGGTCGACATCGCGAAGTCGATCAAGCCGTCGGCCCGCGGGGAGCTCGAGATCACCGACGTCAACCGGAAGTATCTGGAGCTGAACGACCTGAACGTCGAGGTCATGGGCCGCGGGATGGCGTGGCTCGATACGGGAACGCACGATTCGCTGCTCGACGCCGGCCAGTTCATCGCGACGCTGGAGAAGCGCCAGGGCCTGAAGATTGCGTGCCCCGAAGAGATCGCGTTCCGCCTCGGCTGGATCGACGCGGAGCACCTCGCGCGGATCGCCGCGCCGCTCGCCAAGAGCGGCTACGGCGAGTACCTGAACCGGCTGCTCAAGGAGTCGCCGCTGGAGCGGCGCGCGTGACCATGCGCGTCGAGCCCACTCCGCTCGCAGGCGTTTTCGTCGTCGAGCCCAAGGTGTTCCGCGACGAGCGCGGGTTCTTCATGGAGTCGTGGAACCGGCGTGCGTTCGCGGACGCGGTCGGCTCGGACGTCGACTTCGTGCAGGACAACCAGTCGAGGTCGGTCGCCGGGGTCCTGCGCGGGATCCACTACCAGGTCGTGCATCCGCAGGGCAAGCTGGTGCGCGTCGTCTCCGGGCGAATCTTCGACGTGGCGGTCGACCTGCGCCGGTCGTCGCCGACGTTCGGGCAGTGGTTCGGCGCCGAGCTGAGCGATGAGAACCGGCGCCAGCTGTGGATTCCCGAGGGATTCGGGCACGCCTTCGTCGTGCTGTCCGAAGTGGCGGACGTCCTCTACAAGGCGACCGAGTACTGGATGCCGGAGCACGACCGCTCGCTGCGCTGGGACGATCCGCAGGTCGGCGTCCGCTGGCCGCTGTCGTCGGCGCCGTTGCTGTCCCCGAAGGACGCGCAGGCGCCGCGCCTCGCGAACGCGGACGTCTTCCCCTGATGCGAGTCCTGCTGCTCGGATCCACGGGACAGGTCGGCAGCGA
>Ga0209254_10000718_pt1 | contig 28343 bp, 18 predicted proteins | sample FrelakmetDIP11DI_FD_187148 | JGI IMG/M metagenome (GOLD analysis project Ga0209254, IMG submission 187148) | Freshwater lake sediment microbial communities from the University of Notre Dame, USA, for methane emissions studies - DIP11 DI (SPAdes)... | ecosystem: Environmental > Aquatic >... | reverse complement strand
GCCTGCTCTGCATGGGTACCACTGCCGATGCCTAAATGGATGTGAGGATCCGGCAACCGGAGATTATCAAAGAACGCATCAGACATATTGACATCATAGTGCTGTCCTGTATGGACTATAACAGGTTCCGCCCATGCCTCCTTCGTGAGGGCATGGTAAAGCGGCGCAATCTTCATGAAGTTCGGGCGGGCGGCTGCAATTAAATGGATTACTTTTCTCATAGTATCTCTTTGTTCAGTATGTACCACGTACCGGCCTTTTGCAGGCCGACCTGCACCGAGTATTCCGGTTCATATCCCAGCAAAGTTTTGGCCTTGCGAATATCGGCGAGGGAATGCGTGACGTCGCCGGGTCGGAAGTCGCGATAGACGGGGTTTGCCATCAACGCAGCGGGATGTGCTCCGGCTGAAAGCGCGCGGATTTGTTCAAAGAGCTCATTAAGCGTTGTACTTTCGCCGAATGCAACGTTATATACCTGATTGAGAGCGCCCTCGTCAGTCGCAAGCGCCGCCAGGATATTGGCCTGGATGGCATTTTCCACAAAGCAGAAGTCTCTGCTTGTCTCGCCGTCTCCGTTGATAAAGACGTCTTCTCCTCGAAGTAACCCTGCAAACCACTTCGGTATTACCGCGGCATAAGCTCCCTCAGGGTCCTGGCGGGGACCAAATATGTTAAAATAGCGCAGTCCAATGCTTGAAAATCCATATGCCCTGGCAAAGATATCCGCATACATTTCGTTTGCCTGTTTTGTCACGGCATACGGCGACAATGGCCGCCCAATCATCTCTTCTTTCTTTGGCAGATCCGGATGGTCGCCATATACGGCACTGGACGAAGCATACACGAAGCGTTTGACCCCGGCGTCGCGTGCAGCCACCAGCATATTGAGAAATCCCGCCAGATTGTGCTCGTTAGTTGTGATCGGGTCTTCCATCGAGCGCGGCACAGAGCCGAGGGCAGCCTGGTGCAGAACATAATCGACCCCCTCGCAGGCTTCAGTACATACGGATAAATCCCTGATGTCTCCGCGAATAAACGTAAAATTTTTCCATTGCTCCGCAGACACATGTAACCGGACTTCATCTAAATTGCGCTGATGTCCTGTCAGAAAGTTGTCCAAACCGACGACATGCTGATTGAACCTGAGGAGAGCTTCAAGCAGGTTTGAACCTATGAAACCGGCTGCCCCTGTGATGAGCCATGTAGATTTGTTTCGGAGAACAGTCTTTTCAACTGCTTCGTATTTCATCATGATCGTATGATTTCCTCCAGTAGTGGCAATGCCTGTGCTGCAAACAGTTCACCCATCTGCTCAGGCCTGGTAGAGCGTTTTGCAATCCCCGGGAACGATGTTTCTCGTGTCGATAATGAGAATGCCGAGTTTCCCAAAATCGTTTTTCCTGTATTCGTCGTGGGCTGTTGAGATAAGCAGGAGATCAAATTCCCCGCTCACGTCAACGGATTTTCTCCCTGCGTATCTCGCATACTCGCGGGAAGGACGGATCACGGGAATATAGGGGTCGTTGTATGATACTTTAGCGCCCAGTTCCTCCAGCTTCTCCATGAGTCGATAGGAGGGGGACTCCCTGTCATCGTCTACGTTTGCCTTGTAGGCCAGGCCGCATATCAGTATTTTTGCTCCCTTCACCGTCTTTCCGTTATCGTTAAGGGCCTTTATCGCCTTGGTGATAACGTATTCCGGCATCGCTGTGTTAATCTGCCCCGCGAGTTCAATGAATCGTGTAGAAAATTCATATTCCCTCGCTTTCCAGGTAAGATAGAACGGATCGATTGGAATGCAGTGGCCTCCCAGCCCGGGGCCGGGATAAAAGGCATGGAAGCCGAATGGTTTTGTCTTTGCCGCCTCGATAACTTCCCAAACGTTTATTCCCATCTTGTCGAAAAGCATCTTAATTTCATTGACAAGCGCAATATTGACCGCACGGTAAATATTTTCGAGCAGTTTGGTGGCCTCCGCCACTTTCGTGGACGAGACAGGAACAGTGGTAACGATTGAATCGTACAACGCTTTCGCGGCGGCGAGGCATGCCGGCGTGAATCCGCCCACCACTTTCGGTATTGTGCCCGTCGAAAATTCCTTATTGTTCGGATCCTCCCGTTCAGGAGAGTAGGCAAGATAGAAATCTTGGCCCGCCTTCAATCCTGTTTCTTCAAGAATTCCCCTCATATCCTCATCCGTTGTTCCGGGATAGGTCGTGGACTCAAGAATAATGAGCTGGCTTTTTCGCAGATATGCCGCGATGGTCTTCGTTGTGCTGAAAACATACGACATGTCCGGTTCCCGGTATTTGGTGAGAGGAGTCGGAACACAAACAACAATGCAGTCCATGTCTGCGAGTTGTGAGAAATCAGTCGTCGCGGAAAAAAGGGGGCCGCACCGCGTGATGCGCTCACTCTCAATATGCCTGATATAGCTCTGCCCCCGGCTGAGCGAATCCACCTTTGCCGGATCAATATCAAATCCCGTAACTCTGAAGCCGGCCCTGCAGAATTCGATAACGAGAGGAAGCCCAACATAACCAAGACCGATGATACCGATATGGGCTTCCTTGCGATGAATACTTTCGATAAGACTCACGGTATCTTTCCTTCCTTACACACAGATTGGGTTATCTATAGAAAAAGGGAATACATGCGAAACCAACAGATCTTGATACGTTCCAATGCCTCAAATTTCCAGTACGCCAGGTTCATCTCTCTAAAACCAGTTGGTTTGTGTTCGTATCGGGTAGGCACGAATGAAATGAGATGGGCTTGTTCACCGAAAACGTTCCCGGCGATAAGTCTGATCCGTTCCATATGATAGGGAGAACTGACCATAATAGCAGACTTCAACCCCCTGGCATTCATCAGCTTCTTTGCATACAGTGCTTCAATATGAGTCCCTTCATAGAAACGCGGATATTTATTGAATGCCCTTGACCTGACGGTTTCCGGCGCATCCGGAATTCTGGAAGGTACATGGTCGGGGGTAAATACTTGTTGCACTGCCGGTACAATGAGAAACCGGGCGTACCCTGCTTCAATGATATGATCAGCCTCTTTTTTCCTGGAAAGGGTATCTGATTCAGATCCCGTGAAAAGGACAACGGCATCAGCCTTGACAGGATTCACCGCAGACAGAAGGACGGGAGCAGTATATACCACAGAGCCTATCAGAAGCATTGTGATGATCGCCACCGCAATCAGTGTCATTCTCCATACGGATAACTTCCGCCTTGTATCGGTTTGGCCTCCCTTTTGACAGTAAACGGGCTCCGATACTCCGTTTGCCATATCGTTATTCAAATTTTCTTTTGCCATCTTTCCTATGTCCACACGTTGTGCACATCGTTATTCCACGGTCACTGATTTCGCCAGATTGCGCGGCTGATCCACATCAGTCCCCTTGAGAACCGCGATGTGATAGGCGAGCAACTGGAGCGGTACCGTAAGCAGAAGCGGCACGATCTCCTCAGGCGCGCGAGGGACCGCAATGCTCTCTTCAGCTTTCCGGGATATGTCATCGTCGCCTTCGCTGCAGACAGCTATAACACGACCTCCGCGGGCGATGACCTCCTCCATGTTGGAGGCAACCTTTTCATAATGGCGGTCCCTCGGAGCCAGCACTACAACCGGCATACTTTCGTCGATCAGTGCAATAGGTCCGTGCTTCATCTCACCAGCCGGATATCCCTCTGCATGAATATAAGAAATCTCCTTCAGTTTGAGCGCGCCTTCCAGCGCGATGGGATAGTTCATGCCACGCCCTAAAAAGAGGAAATGCTCAGCGTGGTGGTAACGGCGGGCAATCTTCTCCACCTGATGGTCAAGCTGGAGCGCCTCCTCAATGAGGGTCGGCAATTTCGCGAGAGCACCGACCATCTCTGCCCCTCGTTCGGGAGTTATTATCCTGCGTGCCCGTCCTATCCGGATCGACAACAGGTTGAGCGCTGCCAGCTGGGTCACAAATGCCTTGGTTGAGGCAACGCCGATTTCCGGTCCGGCGTGAGTGTAGAGCACATTGCCCGCAGCGCGTGCGATGGAGGAATCAACCACATTGCAGACAGCGATTGTACGCGTGCCCTGCGCCGCGGCTTCGCGCAGCGCCGCGAGGGTATCGGCTGTTTCGCCGGATTGGGATATCGCCAGCAGCAGAGTCTCTTCGTCCAAAACCGGGTTGCGGTAGCGGAACTCGGAGGCGATGTCAACCTCAACAGGCAACCGGCAGCGCTGCTCGATAAGAAATTTACCCACGAGCCCGGCATGCCATGATGTGCCGCAGGCAATAATGATGATACGCCGCACCGCACGCAGGGCTGAATCGTCGAAGCTGAACTCGTTGATCAGCACATCCCCCTGATCAGGAAGCAGTCGTCCTGCAAGGGTATCAAGAATAGCGCGGGGCTGTTCGTATATCTCCTTGATCATGAAATGCCTGTAGCCGCCTTTTTCCGCCATGACGGGAGACCAGTCGATGCGGCGCGGCTCTTTTGCCAGGATGGTTCCGTCAATGGTGGAAAAGGATGACCGGCCATGGCTGAAGACTACCATCTCGCCATCCTCCATGAACACCATCTCGCGCGTGATGGAGATGATGGCAGGGATATCTGAGGCCACGAGAAACTCCCCATTGTTCAGCCCGACCACCAGAGGTGAGCCTTGCTTTGCAGCAATCAGCGTTTCCGGCTCCCGCTCACAGAGGATGCAGACCGCGTAGGCGCCTTTCAACTCCCTGAGGGCCAGGCGAACCGCGTCCTCGAATCCGGCCCCTTCCTTCATCTTCTGCTCGATGAGGTGCGCGATAACCTCGGTATCTGTCTCGCTCCTGAAGGTATGGCCCATCCGACGGAGCGATTCCCTGAGGCTTCCATGGTTTTCGATGATACCGTTGTGCACCACTGCTATCGGACCTGCCAGGTGCGGGTGTGCGTTCATCTCTGAAGGGCGTCCATGGGTGGCCCAACGGGTATGGCCGATTCCCAACCGACCCTGCAAAGGCTCTGCGTTCAACAGCCTCGAAAGATTGACGAGCTTTCCCCTGGACCGCCTGAGATCTGCCCGATCCTTATCGATGGTGCATATCCCCGCCGAGTCATAGCCCCTGTATTCCAGCTTCTCCAACCCGGCATATATAATCGGGGCCGCTTCTTTTTGTCCCTTATAACCAACAATTCCGCACATGATTAGACTAGAGTTTCAGAAAGACCCGAACCGTTCATTCTTTTCTCCCTCCCTTAGGCATGCATGCACCTGCAAGGCAACTCACCAAACATCTTTCAGGCAATGCTCCGCCCCCTCGGTTACAGAGATGCTTAAACAACATCCGAGAAGGCTCTTAACTCCATGTTTGCGCCATGGTTATGGGCCATTACGGCGAAAAACTGCTATTAAGCTGCTTCTATGTAATCAGCGTTAATCCGAACGCCAACGCTTTTCCCAAGCAGCGTTATGCCTACGATAAATATATCCTGATCGTTTTTTTTCTCTAGAATTCCTTGAGCCCCCTGAAAGATACCCCTTCTCACACGCACTGGGGTGCCCTCCTTCAAACCGGGATAAAGATCAACCATTTCCCCGCTCTCGATCATTATCTTAAGAGAGCTTATTTCTTCCCGATCTACAGGAGCCGGGCATCCGGATTGCAACGATACGAATGACACAGTGCCCCGCGTCTTTATCACCCTTGAGAATGCTTCCGGACCGGAAGCAATACATACAAAGAGGTAACCGGGGAAAAGCGGAAATTCCACCTGTTTCTTTCTGTCCTTCCACTGGCTCAGCCTTTTTACTGAAGGCAGGAAAGTATCTATCCCTTTTTGCTGCAATTCGCTGCATACCGCGAATTCATGCCTTGACCTTACATAGAGCGCATACCAGTTTGCTATTGACATATTTCATCACTCGCTGCTGCAATCATCTGTTCCCTCTATTTCCCTCTGTGAAGCATATATTGCCGGTACTGTGCAATCTTCCATTCGGCATGTTTCTCCATTACCGCCCATTGCTTTCCACCTGCTGCCATGAAGTCAGCACGTTTTTCATCCGGAACGATGAATTTTCCAGGGTCCCATTTTCGCAGAGACCACATCATTTCGAGCTTCGTATCCAGTTCACATGTAATGCTTTCATATATGCAAGGTCGTTTGTGCGCATATCCGGCTACAAGTATCAGATAAGTATGTTTTGATCGAAATAGACACTATACAACCATTCAGATTCATAAGAGATTTTGAATCACAACATTTTACATTTCCTGCAAGACTCCGGCAGATGCGGTCATGGCCGCTTCTCTGCAGCCCCCGCTAATTAAGGATCTCTATGACAGCCTTTTCACGCAATTTATTGGTTTGGAGATACGCCTCCTGTTTCGCTTTTTCATCACGAAGGAACCGATGTATTCTTTCCTTCACGTCTTCGTACGCCGACACGGTTTCAGGCTTTTTATCCGTGACCCTGAACAGATGGAAACCGTAGTCCGTCTCAATGACTTCACTTGTTTCCCCCGGTTTCAGACTGAAGACAACGGTTTCAAGCTGTTTTCCCAGCTGTCCCATCCTGACATATCCGAGGTCGCCGCCGTCTGTGCGGGTGGGACCGTCGGACCGCTCCCTGGCGAGGGCCGCAAAGTCCTCACCCTTCTTCAGGCTCTTTAGAATCTGCTCGATCTTTTTCCGTGCTTCCTGTTTGCGGGAGGCCTCCCACCTGGGATCCGTCTGAATAAGGATATGGCTCACTCGTACCTGCAATGGCTGTCTAAAAATATCCAGATGATTCTGGTAATAGGCGCTTATTTCATTGTCCGTCACCGTGATAGCTGAAGTAAATTTTTTCTCGACATATTGCTGAACAGCAAGATTCTTTTCCAGGCGGGCACGGAGCGTTTCTTCGCTGAGGTTCCTGCGGCTTAACTCATTCTTATACTCCGTTTCGCCGGGGAACTGTTTTTTTAACGCATCCAGTTCCTTATTCACTGTTGCCTGATCGGCTTTGATGCCTGCCTTGCCGCTCTCCTGATAAAGGATTTCCCGCCGGATCATGCTTTCGATGACCTCCTTGCGTACGGAGGATATCTGCTCACAATCAAGCGGTTTCCCTGTGCCCAGAATTGTCCTTTGCACCAGGAGGACCTCTCCGTCCACTTCATGATTCATAATTGCGGCGCCATTCACTACCGCAGCTTTACTCTCTACGCGGGGTTTTTCGACAGCACCCCAGGACGGCAATACCATACCCGGCAGCATACACAACATCGTCATTACCAGATAGCAGCAGGATCTTTTATTAAACATTCCGACCTCCATCATTTTCTTCTTATTTTGAGTTGTTCGATTTCTTCACGATACTGCTGAGTAAGTTTTTCCAGTTCCACTTTTTTAATCTGCGTCAAAGGTTCTTTCCCCGCCAGGACTGCTCCTAACCCTTTGTCCTGGTATTTCTTTACGAGTTCCTCTGCAATGATGCAGAGTTCAGCATTATTCGCTTCACATTTGCCAAGATCCTGGGTTGCCTTTTTTAATTCTGCCTGCAGGGTCTGCGTTTCTTCCTTTGTCTTTTTCAGTTCACGGTCCAGATCCTTGTTGTTTTGTTCCATCTCCTGCAGCTTCTGCACTGTTCTGGCAGCTGCTTCATTTGATTCTTTTTTCTTGCTCGCAAACGCTTCCTTCGCCCTGGCAGCCGCTTCATCCGATTCCTTGATCTTCACCTCAAGGGTTTTCACCTGTTCTTTTAATTCACCCAATCGTTTATCCTGTGCCTTTTTTTCATTCCGGAGCTCTGCAAGTTTTTCAAGGTCGCCCTGACATTGCTGTTCTCCCGTGGCGTCTGCTTCTGTTTTCGACTCTGTCAACTTCTGCTGCATGAAGATCAGTCTTTTGTTTGACTCGTCCAGTCTTTGCTGAAATCCCTTCTTTTCCTTCTTCATCTGAATATGACTTACACCGAATCCGGCGGACAGTCCAATGATAAGAGTGAGAATGGGGATAATGATTTTTTGCAGATGCTGTCTCATAGTATTCCTCCGGGGCTAAAATCTTGCGTTGATATCAACAAAGAGCACGTCAATCGCCAGAGGGGGACCGCTGATCTCATCTGCGGTAATCCATTTCAGCGCCAGCCAGATGTTCTTCCTCAGCGTAAAGTCAGCCCCCAGAATCCATCCCTCGGCATTGGTGCCTCCGAGATGGAAATCCGAGTCCGTAAAGGCATCGATAACAGCGTCAGCCCCTACGCTCCTGTAGGTAAGAGACGCTTTCCACTGTCCAAACGTTTCCTTTTCCGGATGCCCTACGGATAGCCCTATGTTGTATCCCGTTGTATCTTCTTCGGGATCGGGATTGCCCGTCCGCCTGGCAACAGAGGATTTGTCAAAACCGAAGTTCTTCACATAGTCGCCGGCGAGAACAACATGGTAGGGGTCCCAGAAGCCGATATCAAGGGTACCTCCGACGTTCAACTCCTCGAACCCTGAAGCGAGAGCAGTTTTGATAACAGCCGGATCTGCGCTGATATTGAAAAGTGTATTCCCCTTCTGTTGATAGAGAGGGGCGGTCCAGTCCGTAGCCCCTGGATGAAGAGGATTATTCCGTATCCCTGTGATGTTGGAGAAATAGTAGTAGGCTGCGCCGATCTTGGCAGAAATGCCCTGTCTGTCTTTCCGTTCGAGCCCGATCTGACCTCCCGCAAGCCACTTGTCATGAGAGGAGAACTCATAATCATCCAGGGGAAAGGCACCGGCATTGAAAAAGGTGGACCATGATCCTGTTACCGGAAGTTTCATAGTGATAGCGACCCCCTCGAAATTCAGATCGTCGTCCCATACCAGCCACGAGGGGGTAAACCAGGGATTCGGCATCCGACCACCGTAAACAGAGAGGAAATCCGCGGGCTGCCATTTGAGATATGCCCGGTCGAACACCACATTGTCCTTGTTCATATAGTCTCCCAGGATGTTATTAGTCGAGACAGGATTTGTCGTGTTCCCTGTGGAAACACGAACAAAAGCAGTCAGCTGTTCACTCACCTGTGCCTCCGCCCCGAAGCGGACCCGGTACTTGAATTTGTCCTGATCGATCTTGGTATTCATGAGCTGGGTCGGGTCAGAGGGTTTTGCAAAATCAGCGTTATTGTCATCATAGCGATCATTCTCATACCGCAGGCGGACATCGCCGCCGAATCGGATGCGATTGACCCAATCAGGAACTGCAGCGGCAATTTTTTCTTCTATCTGCATATCACCGGGAGCCTTTGCCCGAACCTGTTGTGCAACCTGTTCAGAGGGTACCTTCCCCGGCGCCGTGGGCTCACTTGTTGTAACAGGTTCGATCCGCTCCCTGCTTTCAGTTCGCGAGGTAATAACGGGTTCCTTTGCTGCCTGCATTGCAGATCTCTCTATAATACGCGCCGCCTCATCTGCGCTGATTACATTTTTCTGCTTCAATAATTCAAGTAAAGCCACAATGCTCGCGTCGGAAAGTTCTTTCCGGCGACTCTGATCTTCACCCAAAGCATCCCCCGGTTGCGCTGTATTCACGGATTTCATGAGCGCGGGCTGGGGCGCAGTTGTCGCACATCCAAAAAAAACCAGAAGAAATAGCGTAAGAGTCCCCTTATGCAATGCCCTCTGCACTGAAGTAACCAATGCCATACTTTTACCGAATCGCATAATTGCTCAGATGACCTCTCTTTGTATCAGATTCTGCGTGCCGCTCATTCGTGCTCACCTATACAATGAAATAAATGAACCGGCATTATCGGCAGTCTGTTTTGTATACTACTACTGCTTTGTTAAAGCATTATTACAGGGCTGTTACAATTTAATGTACGAATACGGCAGGCAGATGAAATCACGGGGAGATAGGTTTGATACCAGGAAACCGTGTTGCAGAACTGGCTGCAGGGATTGCATCCATCCGCACAAGATCACCCCAGGGAAGTAACCCGGATGGTAATTGTCCGCGGCATCCCGTTTGGCGGTGATATACTGAGCTTTATCGTATTGAGAGACTGTTCGACCGCATCGTCCATCTTGTGATTTCCCGAAGAGCCGATAATCTTGTAACTGACTATGGCGCCCTGCTTGTCCAGAGATATCTTGGCAACTGCCTGAAGCTTGCCTTTCGGGATTCCGCCGTTTTCATCCAGTTTCTTCATGACCGCTTTTCGGATTTCGCTCTCGACGATCTGGGAATACCCGGCATATTTGGACAGAAGGGACAGTCTTCCCATAGCATCGCCGCTTCCTCCATCCCCTGCAGTAATGCTTCTTCCCCCTTTTTTCCCGACCAGTCCGAAACCGTCGCTGCCGGCCGTTCCTTCAGCATCGAGGCCCAGCTTATCACCCGCCGGCGTGTTGTCCTCTTCCCCGGCCTTGTTGTCCTGATTAGTCTGCGGCACCGGCTCTATGATCTCTTCTTTCTTCTGGAGTTTAACCTCTTCCGGTTCAGGCAGCTTTTCCTTTATCTGAGGAGGAGGGGGAGGCTTCAGTAACGTCACGGTTGTGACGGCACTCCTGCTCCGGGGGCCGTCGTCCGACAGCACCATTTTTACGAGATAAAGACAAGTAGCCAACACAACGACCATCAGGGCAACGAGACCCCATGGGATGGGAAAAGTTTTTGCCGTTTGTTTATCCGACATACGTTACCATTTCTCTTTCATATCTTTTATCACGTTACTTGACGAGTTTCTGCGTCACGAGTCCAAGCTGGGTGATATCGAGCTTCTGGAGTATATCCAGGACCTCGATAACGCTTTTGTACGATATCTGTTCATCCCCCCGGACCACCACCGGGAAATTGGGGTCCGCTGCTTTATACTGTTGAAGCCTGCTCTCCAGTTCTCCCAGGGTAACGGGAAAACTGTCCAGATAGATGGTCCCTTCTGCAGTAATGGTTATTGCTTTGGTGGTGGGTTTGATATTACTGACAGCGGCGCTCGCTTTGGGAAGGTTAACGCTGATCCCCTGCACAGAGGCCGTTATGACTATCATGAACACCAGCAGAAGGTTCCAGGCAAGATCCAGCATGGGTACCACGTTAATCTCTGTGTGCTCCTCATAATCATGATAGGGGTTCTTTCTCATGACGCATCTCCTTGTTTCTCTTCTAGTTTAAGGATAAATTCATCTATAAAGACCGACACGTCCGCATTCACATCCTTTATGTGTCCGGTGATATAACTGCTGGCAAACAGGGCAGGGATAGCAACAAGGAGACCGGCCAGTGTGCAGGCAAGTGCAGAGGCAACGCCCGGCGCAATAGCCGTGAGATTCGCTTCGCCGCTCTCCGCCAGGCTTGCAAAGGTATTCATAACTCCCCAGACCGTTCCGAAAAGACCCAGGAAAGGTCCGCCAGCTACGCTTATGTTCATAATGACCATGCCGGATGAAAGCCTTCTGCTTTCATGCATGGACTCCTTATCAACTGCTGCCCGAAATCCGTTCATGACATTTCCGGAGAGTACTTTCCCCTCTCCGAATAATTCACCTTTCTTCTCCATCCATATCTTCAATTCTTCGCATCCGGCCCGGTAGACCCTGTAGAGCGATGATCCCTGAAATTCCTGCTCTTTTTCCAGCAGGGCAAGTGGATGATCAATATGGCGAAAAGCGTCTGAAAATATTTTACTTTCCTTTTGGGACCTTCGCAGCAGGATAAGCTTGGATTGAAAGATAAACAGGGACGCGCACCCCATGAAAAACAGCAATCCGATAATAAGCCATCCGTCAAGGGTAATGGTCCGGATAATAACCTTCATGAGATGTATGGTCAGCGCTTCTGATGAACTGCCTCCGCTGTACTCTTCAAGCATATACGATGTCATGACGCCGTCAGGGCCCTGGCTTTGGAACGCTGCCTTTATCCAGCCGGCAGATCTGACTGTCTTTGACAACTGTAAGTCATCTATGTAGCCCGTAAAGGAATCACTCCCTTGTGCTGAGGCACCGATGATGATATCTGTGGATGGGGAAGGAACAGTCCCCTTCAGCTTGCCTGATACAGCTTTTGTGCCATCGATATACAGAGCAATTTCCTTGTCCGGCTCCACGGTTACCGCAAGATGATGCCAGCGCTTAGGCGTGAGAACCGTAGTTTTTGTCATCACTACCATCTTCCCGTTTTCCTGACTCAGGTTGCAGTATGCATATGTTCTGTCAATACCTATAACGAGAGACTGTTTCCCATCGTCCCATGAAAAAAGACGGGTGATACCTGCGGACTGTTCGATACGGACCCATGCTGAGAAGGTAAGCCCCTTCGAAAAATTGAGCGATGCAGATGGGGCAATCGTCATCTGCTCACCGGCCCCGCTGAACTGGATCCCGTTTCCTATAACAGATGGGATAGCGAGTGTCCCTGAAAATTCAGCTGTATGGTTTCCGTAAGCCGTCGCATCGCGCGGATTTCCTTCCTTGTCACTAAGGTGATAGACAGCTACCTGGTTCACATCATACGTACCGCCGGAATCCTGCCCATCCTCCGCAGAAGGATTATCGTAATACATCCAGATCGAATCCTGATTCGAACCCCCGGAGATCCTGGGAACCTTGACCCATACGAGAGCAATTTCTTCCTTGGAATCAAATTTCTCTATAAGGTACTTTAACGGAGACTTATCGTCTGCACTCACGAACCTGAGATCCGACCCGTCAGCTTTGGCGCTGGAGAAACTGAAGTTCCCTGTATGGAGGCGGATGAGCACAGGCACGTCAGTAAGGTTTTCCTGAATATTGGCGGCTTTGGATGAAGCGTCAAACTGGATCTGTTTTCTCTGCTTCCATTTCCCGTCATACCATGCGTGCGCGTTCTCAACCGGCAACACACCAAAGGTACACACCACACCTATGGTTATCACGAACAGCAATGGTAATAAATATCTTCGTATAAGAGAATCTCCCCTGTCCTTTTGCACGTTTTCCCTATTCCTCCTTGTTTTCGTCCATCGTTTCTTCAGAGAATTCAATAACCTTCACATCAAGCCACTTCGTCATGATATCATCGATCATCTTTGCTGCCTGTGCCGAACTTGTAGAAGCGATACCTGATGCATCGCTCATAAGCTGGCTGCTCTGCGCAGCCACCGTGCCGGAGCCCGATAATGTGCCGATGCCCGACGTCCCTTCGGTTGTTATCGGAACACCAACCGAACCTGTCGCAAAGCTTATGTTCTGCACGTTGAGCACCTGCTGGGCCGCCAATACAATCCTCCCCCCTGATATCTCAGCCTCGCCGGCGTCAATGATCCCTGTGGGGGCGAAGAGGTGAATATCCCCGGGCTCGGGTGCATTGTCCCCAAAGGTCACAGCGCGGATGCCGCTGCCGATGGCAGGGGGACTGAATACCTTCGTGCCATCGTCCATCACTTTGGGCGGCGACGCGCTGACAGCAGTCCTGGATCCCCTTCCGGCATTTATGTTGCCCGCGTCGCTCCATACGGTAATATCTCCGCCATAAAAAGTCATAACCCTGGATTCATTCACATTCACATCTCTGTTCGCATAGATATTGATTGACCCGCCTCCGCCGGTTGTGATGCCCGTTGTTTTGCTTATCGTACCGGATATGGGCAGGGCGGTTTGTCCCAGATTCAGGTAGCGGTTGGCGATGATATAAATGTCGGACTTCCCGATGGACGTCCCGATCTGAGACGCGGTCATGTTAATATCGCCGTCGCCGGAAGGAGAGCCCAAAAACGGTTTTATGACCTGATCTCTCGTCTCCTGAAGAAGCTGTTCACCCTCATCCCCTTTGCCGTCAGCCAGCAGTTGCGCATATTCATCGCCGGCTGTGCGAATCGCGGTAAAGAAGGAGGCGATCTCATCGGCTGTCTTATCCTGGTCGAATGTATATCCCGATACCATAAGGAGTGTGCTTTTCTCTGTGCCGAGCTGCGCGTAGCGTCCGTTGCCGATTGCCTGAACCCCGTCCCGCAATGTCCCGAGGTCCATCGACCCACCTGCCTGAACAAGAAAGACGCCGGGACCGCCTTGAATCAGGCCTTCACTCTGATTCAGATCGGTGGAGGAAGTTTCCCTGACGTATGCCATCAAGATATCTCCTCCTGACCGTATCTTCGATACATCGTTTGGATTGTTGTTCTGTCCTTCATAGGTAATATTTACAATATCACCCTTCGCTGTTACCTCTGCCTTCTTGGAGAAATACATTTTTATGTTCTTGATATCCTTGCCTGCGCGAATCTCAACAGGTTTATTTTTTAACGCCTTTACGTCTTCGGTATCGTCTTGCAAAACAGCATGAATCGGTCTGGCGTTTGCCTGCTTGTCGGCGTCTTTATAGAAACCGTGTTTGTTGCTTACCACCGTATCATTTACTGTCCTGTCCGCAATCCACGATTCATCAAAGCCGTAAATCTGGAAGAGGCCGTACCAGTATTCAGGCGCTATGTCAGAGATCATAATCATATGCGTTCGATCATCTCCGGTAATCGGGGCAGCCCCCCGGACGTCTCCTCCGGCAATCAGCCGAAGATTTCCGACAGGGGAAGAGGTAAGCGTAAAGTAGTTTAAAAGGGAGATGTCCCCTCCGGCTTCGACATTTACCGTCGCCGGGAGTATCGTCTCTGTAATGGAACGGGAAGCGTCATTATTATAAAAGGGTGATTCACCGGCGATTGTCACATCGGTCCCGGCTTTCAGGCTGATGCTTGTACCCTTGGAGTAGGTACAATTCATGAAAGGATCTTGCAAGGAATATTTATAAGCATCATTTTTGTTGCTCGCAAGGGTGGGATTCAGCACAGCGCCTGTCTGAATTTCCCCAAGGGCAGTCACATTCATCCTGCTGTCAAAAAGTTCGATCTGCTGACGTTCATCGGCGCTGCCGATGTTTCCCATGGCATGGAGCTCTCCATGTCCATTCATGGTCAGAAACCTTCCTTTGATATTGCCGCCTGAATAGATTGCCAGGTCACCGGGTCCGAATGTGCCTGCCTGCGAAAGGAAATCCCCGCCTGTGCGGACAGAGAGATTGCCTCCTCCCATTGTGGCCAAACCTGTTGTAGGCGTAGCAAAGGTTGTGTATGACTGTTCATAGTTGGCCGAAAACAATCCGTAATAAATGTTTGTCGGACGTGATTGCCCCGCTTGCGGCGGCAGAGTTACTGTTTGCTTCGTGAAAGAGTCCCATGCTGCGGGATCTAAAGCCGTCAGCCACTTCTTCGTACTGTCCAAGGTCCCGATATATCGTCCCACTTCAAGGGTAATATCCCCACCTCCGCCGTAGGTCCAGTATTGTGTCAGGTCAGGCACTTCGAGGTTATTGCCGTCTCTTGTGATTGCCGTGGTCTGGCCCGTTGTGCGGATCGCGCCGAAGAAGTTAAGTCTGTCTTCTTTCAGCGCATTCAACTGGAGGTCCCTCCCCACGGTAATGCCAATATCTCCGGTGGCAGTCTGGATAGCGCCGCCGATTATTTTTAGATCCCTGCCTGCATACCCTTCAACCGAACCGTCGTACGATGCCAGGCTGTATTTCATGTCGCTGTTGATCATATACCCTGAACTCACACCTGAGCCGATCACCGTATCATTGCCGGATGCAAAGCGGATTGGCCCACTCTCGGTGTAGACGAGAACGCTATCTGCGATCAGGAGGTCTCCCTTGCCTTTTGTCACCGCAAGGGGATCGGCGCCGGTGACTTCCGCGCCGGCAGCCAAGTTGAAAGCCCATGAATCACGCAGGCCGGATTTGACGAGGTCGTTCCTGTCCGTGGGGTGATCTGCGAGATTATTATTAATGGTAATATTACCCGCCGCACGCAGGGTGAGGACGCCGGGTTCACCCGGTTCGGCAATCACCGCGCCGGTGACATTGCCCTCATTATCGTAGCTTGTGTTGTATGCCGCGCCATAGCGCCAAATATATTGTTGTGTTGTTTCATCCCTGGCGCTTACATCCCAATCTGTGTTAAGAGTTATGTCGCCTGTGCTGTTTCTCGCTTCGATGCCGGGCAAGACATGAACCTGGTCGCCGGACAATCCCGTCCCGGACAGAAGCCGGTTTTTGATTGCGGCTGCATTTTCCATATATGCCTGAGTGTCTGTCTGCCAGGCAGTGATCTGCTCCGCATCGATGGTGGCAATATCGTCATAAACCCTTACGGACTCGACGTAGACCGCTGATGCGCCTTCAATGGCGCCGTCCAGATGTATTTGTACATCATTCCCGTTTTGCTGCAGCGCACGAAGATGAACCGCGCCCTGGCCCGTCCTGCGCCCTGAAACATCAATCAACCCTGCGGCATGGAGATTGACGGAACCGCTGGATGATGACAGGACTACATCTTCTTCGCCTTTTGTTGTACCCTTAGCTAATACCCTGCCCTCTATGTTCAGATCATTGTGTGCATAAAGCTCGACTATTCCGGCATCCGGCGATGCAGAGGCATCGATCGTTCCATCCTGGTACACGTTTATTTCACCGCTGTCTGCCGTCAGTTTAATGCGGTTAGCGGTCAGTTTCTGACCCGAAGGTACATCGATATTTCCGTTCCGCGCTTTGATGTCGAGCGCCTCTGCGAACCCGCCCGAAATCACTTTACCATTTTCTCCCTTTTTGGGAATTAACTTATTATTCAGCGCAGTGATGTCGCCGATCACTGTCGTATCGAGGACAAAAGACCCGCCCGCACCGCCGTTTCCAGCTGCTCCAAGAATGATACCGTCTATGGTCACTCCGTTCACCGGCCCGCGGAGGCTGAGGACGCCTGCATTTCCCTGCTCCCCGGCTGAGACATCGATCAGGGAACCCCCTTCCAAATTAATGGCTCCGCTCCTTTGGTTTCCTAAGGTATCGCTGTAATCAGTCGCCAGGATCACCTTTCCTCCGGGTGCGTTATCAGTCCCTCGCGCAAGTATCCGGCCGCCCTCCTGTCTGAGGAAAATGCCGTCGTCATCTTTGTCAGGCACACCCTTTGTTGTGAGTTTGATCGTTCCTGCGTCAACCTGCATAACAGACGCGATCTCGATTCTCCGGGCATTCATGTCCAGCAGTCCGCCGGGAACAGATGATGCGCCTTGAGCGCCTCCACTGCTATCGATAATAATAGCGCCGGTGCCGGCATCAACCGAGAAATTGGCCGCTGTAATCGGCGTCGACTTCACCCCTGTATTCTTGCCATTCCCGGGTATGCCCGCAGTGGTCACCCGGGCAGCGGTAATGTTGAGGTCGGCGGCGCCTGTTCTTATACTCCCGGACCCTTGCAGGGTGACATCGGAGCTGCTCTTGAGATGGACAGCCGAGAAACCTGCAAAAAGAATATCTCCGCCGCCGACAGCAATGTTATCACCTCTCAAAGTGATCTGACCATCATTCTTCATGCCTGCAGCCGAAGAAGCGGACCCGGAATTAGAGAGCTGAATTGACGGAGCTTTGAGGGAAACAGCGGCCGCGTTTACGCCGGCGATTCTGGCGGCATCTATCGATAGCTTGCCGTCGACCGAAAGGTCAAAATCGTCGGTAAACCACAGGTCGGACCCGCTTATTAGGGTGATATCCTCGCAGGACTTGACCCGGTCCCATAAGCTGTCCGTGATATGGAGGCCGTTCTGATCGGTCTGTATGTCGTTCAAATCTCCGAAATATATCTCCTCTGCCTTCAGCGTTATCGCACTGTTATCCATCTTCAGATCTCCCTGAATATCCGGATTCCCGACGTTCAGATTGAGGGCATGGGAGGTGTGAACCAAGGCGCCCGATTCGACAACCGCTGCACCTGCTGGAGCATTCAGGTTGATTTCTCCTGTCCCGTCCTGTCCTTTTCCATGGAGTTCAGCCCCGGACTCGATGGTAATCATCTGCTTCGCATTCAGGGAAATAACAGGCGCTTCCAAAACCGTGTCTTCTTTAATCGACACCCGTTCGGTCACGGTGGGGTCTCCAAGGTCGATTTTCAGGAAGCCCTGTCCTGACAGCCCCGATGCAGTCACACTGAGGCTATCGCGGAGACTATCAGGCAGCGGTGTCGAGAATCCAAACCCTGCGGGGAGCTGAACAGCCGCTGCGACTATAGAAATATTTTTCCCGCTGAGGTTGATTGAACCGCCCTCATACCCGTCCAGGGCGGCCGCCCGGAAAACGCCATTGATGATTGCTGATTCGCCCTTGATGTCTATGCCTCCGGCATTGCCGGAAACCAGAGGGTCGGGTTTAATATAAAGCCCTTCGGTCATGACATCGGCAGCGGTCCGGACGCTGTAGATCTTCGGCCGTGTGCCTAGTATCGACGTGTCCGCAACAGCCGTATAGCCGACGGTCAGCGGATACCCGTCTTTGGAAAATGTCTGTTGTCCGGACATGGGGAAAACAGATCCTGTCTGTGCCTCTATGATATACGCCCCGAACATGAAGGCATACTGGGCGTTTTCGGGATGATTCGCGTCAAGGGGCAACAGCGTGTACATCCCCTCGCTGAGGCCTCCCCCGCCTTTCAGATATACGGCAGAACCCGGCATCTCAAAAGAATTATTCTTAAACACGATGTAGCGTCCGGCCTTGCCAAGCGGGTCCTTCGATCCTTCAATGCCCGGCAAAAACTTGTAGGCAAACAAAGACCCGCCGCCGGAAACATCGATCACGGCGCCTTCCATGAGGATATTTGTATCCGCATCCAGGGTAACCCCCTTCCGTGGAAGACTATCTGCATTGAACGGTATTGCGTTCTGGATACTTACCTTGTCGCCAGTAAGCCATATGTTACTGTCATCGATAAGTCCGTAATTGACCGCAATATCTTTTGCAGCTGCAGTCGAAAGAACACTGCCATCAGCGAGGTAGATACGACTCCCCGGGGAGCTCAGTTTGATGGTTCCCATCGGTGCAGCCAGGAAACCTCCCTTTTTGACCTCGATGCCGTCCTTCCCTTCAACAGTCAGGGTTCCTCCTGTTGCATAGATTGCCGCGCTGGAATGCCGGTCCATGGCATCCCCGAACTCATCCGTATGCTGGATGACAACCTTTTTGTCTGCCAGCACTATAAAGTCGGAATATACGCCCGTGTGGATGGAATTGCTTCCGCCTTTATAAGAATAAAAACCGGCTGTATAGACTCGGTCCGCATCAATGGTCAGGTTGCCTGTTGCGGCAAGTCTCCCGCTTGTAACGTCATCGTAGAGCACTTCGCTCAGGCGGATATCCCTCGCCGCCTTGAGTGTGACATCTTTGAAACCGCTGAACTGAGTTGATCCGATCACATCAATCCATTCGCCGGAGAGCGTCAATGCGCCTCCGGGCGCCTCGCCCGACACCGACACAGGCGCTGTCCTGTTCGTCAGCACTATCCATGGCGCATTCAGGATGACATTGTTCGCTGAGCCGCTGATCTCCGTTGCGTCAATAGTCAGCTTCCGTCCGATTGTGCCTGCAAACGAATCAATTGCGCCAATAAATTGAACTGAGCTGAAACTCTTCAGGGTGATATCATCAAATCCGGTATTGGTATATTGCCGGATGTCACCGGCGCTGATTTCCAGACCGGACCCGGTCTGGCCGGACTGAGTCTTTCTTACCGTTAAGGCACTTCCTCGTATCCCGTCGACGTATGTCGTTGAATTTTTCGCATTCACTGTGCCTGACCACGTCAGATTGTTTCCAAAAGACAGCGAGAGACTGCCGGGGTCCCCGGCCTCACGGAAAGTAAACGTTTCACCCTCCGAGGACCGACTCCTGTTTTCGACAGCATCGGATCCCGAGATATCAATAAGTGACCCTTCGGCCAGTGTCAGGTCAGAGTAGGCAGATAAGGTAACAGTACCGCCTGATACCGGCAGATAGTTCGTGGCAAAGTTCCTGGGTGTCGATGCCGGATCAGGCCGGTTATAACCTTTGGCGACGATCCGCGCGTCCTGTGTAACCATAAGGTTGTCATTTTTCACATCTATAAGGATGTTTCCTCCCAAAGACTCCAACGTCCCCTGGACCTCGACATCCGGTCCTTTGAGAGTGATCCCCGTCTTCACGGGCGCTGGATTACTCACCACATCATTTGCAATCCTTGTTACGGCTGATACGGAAGGGGCGGTTCTGATCACTGCCCCGCGGGAAAGGAGAATTTTCGCCGCACTGTTTGTATCGACCTGTTTCAGGTTCCCTGTAAAATCCGGCCCGGCGCCTTCAAAATCATTTCCCGCAACAGCGGTGAAAAAAGAGGGCCCTGCCCTGAATGCCATGGAATCGTCAAGGCGGATTAGGTCGGGCTGGCCGGGGACAGGGCTGCCGGCAGCATAATCCCCATCTGCGACTTCCTGCTGCATCGGAGACACCGGATTACGCAGCCGCACAAGCGATGTATCGATCGTAGTATGCGGCTCTATAACGGTATCATTAAAACTGGACAATATGATCTGCGTGAAGCCCGTGTCCTTGAAGCGGTCGCCGGCCAGAACGAATGTGCCTGTTTCGGTAAAGGCCTTCGGCGCCACACGAATGTCTGCAGATCTGAGGGATACTGAACCTCCCAAAATCCTGCCATTCTTATCGCCCAGGGCATAGCCGCGAAGATCGCCGTCAAGCACGATGTTTGATCCCTGAATATCCAGCAAGCCGGCATGCCCGCCCGAGACCTTGCCATGCTCGTCTATGATATATCCGCCGCTCACATCAACCACAGCGCCGGTCTCGATTAAAACGCCCTGTCCAAGGTCTGTTGCATCCTTAATGGCAATACTCCCGCCCATGGTATGACTGAAACCACTGGAGGCTATCCCGTTTATCCGGGCCAGGCTGTTGTCAATCCTTTCACCTGAGACATCCAGCCGGCTCTGCGGCCCAAGGACAATCTTCTCCTGAAGGGAAACAATATTCTCCGGCAGGTTGTCTTGTCCAAAACTGTTCTTCTCGCTCGTAAGATTTTGCCCGGCAATTAATCTGATCGAACCGCCCGGCACGATAATCTCCCCCTCATAATGGATTCTCCGGCCTCTGGCCTCGAACGAGCCGCCCGGCTGAAGCCGGATAGACGCATCCTGTGCTGTCGAAATAGTAAGCCCGGCATTGAGACTCAACGTGCCCAGGTTTGCGGCATTCAGGACCTCCGCAGAGAGCGTCGTGATGTCTTCCTGCAGGGGAGTATCTGACAGAAGATTTGTACGGGGTTTTGTATCAGGGAGAACTGAAATCTCCGTCGTATATTTATTGATATCCGTCTGGTTCTGCTTATCGCCAATCTCCAGCGTTCCGCAGCGTGGCGCCTCGAGTCCACGGTGAACGGAAAGGGCCATCGCAATATCGTAATCGCTGCCGGCGCTCTCGCCGGTAAAGAAGCCCTGCATTGTCCAGGTATTCTGAAAAACGCCGCTTGTCACCCCCCCATTGAGCTTTCCGTCCAGAACAATCCGGCGAGCCGAGAGAGAAAGTTTGCCTGCATCTCCGCCTTTGGCATAGCTGTCCACATATGTCTTAAGGGGAGACGCACCGCCGTAATAGAGGCCTGAATACTTCTCTCGCACGCCAAATTTTTCATAGGTCTTCGTATGCTGACTCATGATTTTGTCATACTGCACGGAGAGCGGGGCATTGCTGATATCGTAGATTTTTGTGCCCGACAGAATCTTCGTCATATCGGCAAAACCGCTGGTATAACGAATGCTTCCACCGGCAAAATCAAGTGCAGAACCCTGTTTGGCAATGACATCGCCATCTGCCGCCGAAATATTTATCCATCCGGTCTGGGGATTGTCATAGGTAACGACACCGGTTGTCTCGTCAACTCTTGTTCGCCTCGCGCCTCCGATGCTTCGCTCGAGAGCTGTTCTGTCCCGTGTCAGGATAAGTTGTGAGAGATCACCGATGGCTGAACCTGCCAGAACAGAGGTGGTAATCTGTTCCCCTTGCAGGACTCCACCCTTCTGCCCATAGGCGTCCCGGAGTTCGACTGAATTCAATTTGAAATTCTCGATGACAGACGCAGGAAGCTCAGCGATAACGCCACTCACATCAATGAGGCTGCCTGTTTCCAAATAGACCCGTTCATCGGCATACAGGGTCAGATTTCCGGCAGGAGCTTCGATAACTCCACGATGTTCAATCTGTTTGACCGGAGCAATATCTATTATTGTGTCGGTCGACGACCACTCATGCAATCCCTTAATATTGACCACCGGCTGGATATCAAAGGTATCACTCACGGTGGCTGTCTTGCCTGTTTCAGGGTCAATTGACGTATCTACAGGCAAAGAGATAATGCTGTTTTCGCCTGTGGTCACCTTGTGTGCTGCCCTTAACTCGACATGCCCCTGATTGTTCTTGAAGGCAGTGGTGGAGCGGATTACTCCCCACTGGTCAACGGTATTGCCGTACATCCCGGCCATACCACCATCCGCGTACAACCTGCCGCCTTCCCTGTTTACGGCATTGCCGAACGAAGGGACATCACTCCCGGACCCTGAGAAATCATCATAGATGAACACATAATAGCCGGATCTTGATATATCATTCACGTCAGGTTGTGCCAATGTGACCTTTGAACCGGCAACCAGAGCGACATTGCCGGTCGGGGCATTTATGAGCCCATAATTTTCAACCCGGGGGGCAATGAGAAACAGAGACCCGCCTCCTGCAGAAGTGATCTCGCCATGGTTCGACACAATCGCCAGTGCATCAGAGCCTTCTTCCTGTTCGAAAATAAGGACCTTGTTCTTTTTTATAAAAATATTTTTAAAAAAATTGTCGTCGGAAATAGTAAGCGCAGAGGCAACAAGACTATGAACGTTTACTTTTGAACCGGGCCCGAAGAGAATGCCATTCTGGTTGATGAGGAAAACTTTTCCGTCCGCTGTGAGCTTTCCGAAGATCAGGCTCGGCCGGTTGTTCCAGATCCGGTTCAGGGCGGTCCAGCTTGCATTCCCCTGCTGGTCGAAATGGGTCGAGGCATCTGCGCCTATGTCGAAGGACGACCAGTCTATTATTGCCTGCGGCTGATTCTGATGGATGATGAGCTGGTTCTGGGACGGGTTATGTTCCAAACCGGAGATCCCCGGTATCGATACTGATGGCTGCTTGAGAACAGGCAGTTGTGTCCGCGAAGGGGGCACGACCGATGGGCCGTAAAATCCGGGGATAGGGACGGACTGCGCTCCGGGTTGCTGCATCGGGGTTATTTTCGGGACAACAGGCGCATGGAATCCCGGCACATTGACAGAGCCTGCCTGACTGAAATAGGGCAGGAATACTATGCCGCACACAAACAGCAGAAGCACATTTCGAAAAACACCCTTCTTCATAATATCCCCCGATTGCATTCTTATAAAAAAGCCTTTAGCTTGAAATATACCCTCTGGTCGCTGCTGCGTGTCCGGTCCGTCGAGGCCAGGGCCATTGCCCAGTCCATCTCGTATTCCACATTCTTCATCATCAACCCTCTCACCCCTGCGCCTGCTCCTTCAAGCTTGATAATCCGGTCCTGATCAGGGAGCGGTTCCTGTATGGTCAGTTGGGCTACGTCGTAAAAGAGAAACGGTTTCATATGAAACCACCTCCCGATGCCCAGCCTTTCGAGAGGATCAGGGAAAGAAACCTCCAGCACGCCATGCACTGCATCATCCCCTGCGCCTTCGCTTTCCTTATATCCCCGCACGCTTTCCATGCCGCCTGCATTATACTGTTCGTTGGCAATGAGCGGCTGATCAGACACCTGCACATCTACTTTCGCGAAAAGACTCATTCCGAGAGGCAGTTTCTGGATGCGCTGGATACCGGCAACAGCGAACAGGTAGTTTGCATGCCCTTTGTAGCGCTTGAGTTCAAATTCACGTTCATCCGACACTACTCCCCGGAAGGACAGGTTCAGGAGGCCGCTGAAGGAGGTCACCCCCCATTCGTCAGGCAGTGAAGCGTTATACGAAAAAGAGAGCGGCAGATAGGTAATGGGCGTCTCGGTTGTCTCGCCGCTTTCTGTCGTAAACCCCACGCTTTCATTAAAATTCTTGTAATCGAGCCCAACGGTAATGTTATGAGCATAAAGCCGGTAGGGCGGCAGTGGTATTACATAGCGCGCCCCGAATATCTCCCCGTTTCCGATAATAGTAAAACCCTCGCCGAATGCAGTATCGCTGTCCGACCAGATTGCGAACAATGCTATTTCGTGATCCTCATTCCAGGGCGCCGGCAGGACGTAAGAGCCGCCCACTACCTGCACCTCTTTCGGTTCCTGGGGTCCTGTCTGATATTGGAGGGCAATGGAATGTTCCCTTTGCCACAGATTGTCGTAGCGGACCATTGCGTTGAGGCGCAATTCTTTTGTGTCGTGGCTTGCCCTGTTGTTGAGCTCCAGATAGCCGTGCAGGGGAAGATGATCCTCTACCTTTAACTCCACATCGATAGTCCCCACTTCCTTTCCAGGCGTTATGACAGGTTCAACCTTGATATCCTGGTTGCTGTTCACCCTGCCTATGTCCTGCTGCACCTGCGGCAGATAGAGTATCCCGCCCGGAGAAAAAGACGGCAGATTCCTCGTGATATTTTCCATCGTGAAATACCTGTTTCCTGTCACCTTAACACTGCCTATCCTGCTTTCGATCACCTGCAGCTTTACAATGCCGTCTTGCAGAGTCTGCTCGGGTATATTGACCAGTACTGCCGGATACCCGGCTTCGTGATAGAGTTTCTCGAGGGCGTCACGCGCCTTCTCTATGTCTGATACGGCTCTTTCAGGGCCCGTGAAAGGTCTGACAGCATCCTGCAGTTTCTCTGACGAAAAAATGCTGTTCCCTGTCAGCTCGAAGACCCTGATTTCAAAACCGGTTTCCTTGACTACTTCAGCCGCATTGAGCGGTGGCATTGACACAACCAGTGTCATAAATAGAATCATCAGACAGGAAAGGTACCGCGCGATACTATCCACTGATTACTGCTTTCCTGCCCCGATATCTACAGGATCAGCCTTTATGATTTTTCCGACGGTCACATCACAGGTCAGCGTCTCATAGCCGAACGGATGACGGTAATCAACGGTGATCACCTTATCATCAACATGGGAAATGCGGCCGATTTTGTTGCCCGTCCGGACAAGGCGGCCCTCTTTTGCATCAATATCGACTTTATAATTATCTCCCTCTTCGCGAATGAGTCCGGATCCAAATGGCGTTTCAATAATATCCCCGGGTTTTGCGGAAAACCTGATGATCACATCCTTGTCTGTAATGGCCTCTACCTTTCCCGGGAAAGCCGGATCAATGTAATAGCTCTGCCCCACTTCCGCCGTCTTTCCGATACGAAATTCGTAATCTCCCTTCGGCATCGGCATTTCCTTCGGACGGCTGCGCACCCGGGTCACATAGGCAAAGCCGCTTTGCTCCTCTTTCGGCATTGTCGACCGGGCTGTCAATTCTACCTTCCGTGTCTCGCCCGCCTTCATGCCGGCGACCACACGCGTCAGCCGTTCCCGTATTTCTTCGTCAAAAGGCGTCGTCCCCGGTCTGTCCGGCAATAGCTCATCGGAACGTACCGCGATAACTGAGAGAGACCCCGACTCTTTTCTCATGAGGAAAATATTCGACTTTGAATCTGCCTCATTCACAGAGGCAGAGGCTGCAACAACCTCTCCGGTCTTAATGCGGCACAGGTAGTCGATATCGATCCTGTCGCCGGGCTGTACTGCCTTTGCATCCTGCGTTTGCGTTGCATCTGAGGGCTGAGAACTCCCTGTATTTCCAAACGCGGAGACTGCCATACCAAGTAGAAGCAGCATCACGACCAGAATGAGAATATACATCCGAACTGCATATGATTCATAACGTATTTTTACTGCACGATTTTTCATCCTGTGTTGTTTCTCCTCCTGCAATAATGATTGATGCATCATCGAATTCCTCAAACTTCTCGACCCGCCCGATGCTTCCCTGGCTGAAATTGATCTTTATGTAGCCGCTGAATTGCCCGTCCATAAGTTTGCTGATAGCTTCGGCGAGCTTTTTCATCCTGTCCATAATGCACTCCTCATGATGTGCTGAATTGAAAAAAATTAGAGACGAATTGGTTAAGTAGTTTATGCTAACGTTACTTTGTTACAGGAATATTAAGATAGTATTGCAATTAGATGAAATAATGGCGCTATTTATATGTGCCTGTTTTCTTTGCTTGTCCCGAAAAAAAGCCCTCTGTGAAATCCGTCTCACAGGGATTGAACGCCTTCGACAGAAAAAAGAGGGGCCCCGGAGGGCCCCGGAAAGTTAACAGATGCGTATCACAAGATTATGGGCAGGAAGCTCCAACCCACTGTAACGGGAACGCGTCACAGGCCCCTGACCTCATGAATTCCATTTTACATGCCGCAACCCAGAGAGGGTTCGTGATGTTGGCAGGATTGCTTGCGAATGTACAGAGAGGATCTGAAGCTGTAACACCGTAGATCTGCTGTAAGCCGTAGAAATTGTAGGTGCCGTTCTGAATGGTATTCGCGCTTGGCGTAACGCCGTTCAGGGCAATACGGGTGGTGCTTGCATAGGTGGTGCCGAGAGTCTGATCCGCGTCAGCATACCCGATTGCGCCGGTGCCGGTCCATGAGCCGGAACCGTTGACGCACCTTAACTCGTCAGAGGAACCGTCATTATGATAGAAATTATAGGGACCAGAATTGTCCTGAGTATTGATCAGGGCGTTGGTCAGATAGCCGTCAATCGAGGCATGCGTGCCTGATCCTGCATGGCGCAGGCATACCTGGATCGGAAGGGCGTCAAAGGATGTGCCGTCGACATCCACGATGTCAGACCAGTCATAGACCTGTCCGTTGAAAATAAGCTCTGCATTGTCTTTGGTTATGTTGCTGATGGTGGCACCGGTTTTATGAACAGAGTTGTTCACAAAAAAGGCGAACGGCACGATCAATGGTTTGCAGGGCGCTGCACCGGACCATGTAATGGGGTTGTTGACGAAGTTCCGCGCTGTCCAGGCGCCGCCTAACGGTCCTTGCAAATTGCCGTTTGACACCTGCTCAAAGCATTCAACAGGAACGTCAGAAGCGCCGACGGTCACAGGTGCGCACGCTGTTGAGCCTGTGCACTGTCCTGTGCCCCAGTCGCAGGTAGCCGGATTAATCATCTTCCGCTCAAATGCAGTGCATCCAGAATCAATCACGCGGTTTGGATGTGTGGTATTTCCCTGAATGGCGAGAATGCCATCATAAGAGGCCTTGGCAGTGGTCCTGAAGTATCTCGTCACCCCGCCGCATGTCGCCCTGGTGATTGCGTTCCTTCCGTCTGCTCTCCAGGGGGTGCCGCTGCCTAACTGAGCAGACTGGGCGCCCGTGCAACCCTGAGAGGTCATGTACGCTGCTGCGTTGTCCCTCCACATAATGAACTGCGCTGATGCTCCGTAGACATTGATGTCTGATGTAATCGCAGCCGACGCGCTGCCCACCATTACAAAGAGGGAAAGTCCGGCAACGCATGTTTTAAGTAATTTCTTGAAATTCATGGTTCTAATCTCCTTTTCTTAAATTTACTGAAACGTTTTTATTCTTAGGCTGTCATTCTGCGGCGGATCCCGATAAGGCCGAGCAGGCCTGAACCCAGAAGATACACGGTTGGCGGAATCGGCACAGGATTGATATCTGTAGTGCCGTTCTCTTTGGTCCGGATCTTGAAAAGTTTTGTGCCGCTTGCAGCGCTGTTCGGGCTGGCATAATAGTAAATCCACTGGTCTACATATCCTACCGTAGCCAGATCAGACAGGTTCTGATCGCCGGTGCCCGGAGCCGGCAGGAAGCCCGCGAATCTGCCGATAGTGCCATATTTACTTGCATAAGAATTTCCAGCGGCCTGGTTGTTAATGTTCTGGGCAACTCCTGACTGGTAGTTAGATCCCGAAATACCAAGAGCACCGTTGGAAAAATTTGTCCACTGACGGGCCAGATTTGCCTGTCCTGCCTCAGGACCGCTCGTCCATGCCCTGTTCTGGGTACCCTCTATGGGGTTTAATACATTAAATGCAAAGTAGGCGACATACACATTGTTCCAGGACGAGATGCCAAGGTCGGTCAGGCTGAATGTATTGGTGTTAAAAAGCTGATGCACCGTCGTGGGTGACGTAAGGTCCCACCCTGCGCCCAGGTCAGTCACTATTTCCTTCGTTCCGCCTCTGTCATAGATGACCCGGATCAGATGGCCGTTCTCGAAATACGCCATGGCCTGTCCGCTGAGGCTGAACAGGAACAGGGCTACCATGAAAAACATCATTATTTTCTTCATTTTCCCCTCTTGTGTTTAAAGAATTAATTTTCCCTTCAGTGAGCCCGCCAACCGCGCGGTGTGGATCTGCGGCGAGCCCGCCAACCGCGCGGTGTGGATCTGCGGCGTTCCTCCCCCGGTTCCGGGTTCTGGCTTACTAAAGGCC
>Ga0209254_10000717_pt1 | contig 28381 bp, 25 predicted proteins | sample FrelakmetDIP11DI_FD_187148 | JGI IMG/M metagenome (GOLD analysis project Ga0209254, IMG submission 187148) | Freshwater lake sediment microbial communities from the University of Notre Dame, USA, for methane emissions studies - DIP11 DI (SPAdes)... | ecosystem: Environmental > Aquatic >... | reverse complement strand
ACATCCGCCATTACACTACGGACCTGGACCTGAACTGGCTGTCAGAGCCCTTTCCCCTGCCCGTGTTCCGCAGCCTGCTTTTGTCAGGGGATCGCGATCTGCTGCCGCAGGATATCCCGGTGCTCAGAAGTAAATACGAGGCGGTGGCGGGTGATTGGGAATCGGGTGCGATTGCTTTTGCTGCCCGGCGTAACGGTGTACGTACGCTGATCCTGCGCGGCGTGACCGACCTGGTGAGCAGCACAGGCAGCCCGGCATATGAAAATTTGAATTACTTCGAGGAAAAAGCTTTTGAGATTCTGAAAATCCTTGTTCGATCCTTGCCGTCCTGGCTTCGACAATCTGGGTTTTCCTGAATGACTTCCCCTACATTCAACATCTCTCTTTAGAAATATTCTTTCAACCAGGAGATGGCGCCTTCCAGCGGAAACTGGTCGGCAATCTTAGTGATCAGTGGAATCTGATTGACCCGGTCCATTCCGATCGGGTACGGCAAGATTGGGTTCAACCGCAGGTAGCGCTCGCGCAGGATCTGACGGCACTGGTAATCCGCCAGGTCGTTGCTGCCCTCCATCACCAGGTGAACCAGCTGTGGCGCCCACTGGATCAGCCCCCAATCACCGTCCATCGAATCCACATAACGCGGGTTGCGCCCGGTTCCCAGCGACAATAGAACGATGTCATCCAATGCCTGCCCACCGGTAGGTTGGTGAAGCGCCTGTGCCAGGGCGCAGACGCTGGGATTGCAGGCGACCACACCACCATCGATAAATCCCTTGTAGATTGGGAAGTATGTGGGAGCGGCACTGGTAAAAAGACCAACATCCACTACAGTTTCATTACCATCAGACTCAGGTCCCGGGAAATTGTGGAAGAATTTCGCTTTCCAGGATCTCAACGAAGGACTTCCTTCCAGCTGCCTGTCCAGGTCAAAGGCGGATACCAGCACTTTTTTCGACAGCTCTGAAAGCCTGGTTAAGCCAAATTCGTCTGTCAAGGCTCCCTTGAGGGGACCGGTATCATAATCTGCACCGACCAGGCTTCCGAGGTCTCGCACTTCATCCACCAGGCTATCACTAAAAACCTCTTTCCCCCTTTCTTCGTATAATTTCCTGGCTTCGGTCAGGGATTTCCCGTAAGCCAGTCCAAGCGCCAATAATCCGCCTGTTGAAGTGCCGGCGAAAAAATCGGCCTTGGCGAGAAAGCCCGGTACGGCTCTTTCAAGTCGCTCCAGGATGATCACCATGATTAAGCCTTTGATCCCACCACCATCCAGTGATATGATGCGATATCGACCCATAGCAAGTTCTCCCACCTTAAAGATGCAAGGATCACGCCAATCCGTGCAGCCTGGATCAGCGATATAATCTTGCGAGACAGAACCAGTTGCTCCAACTGCTGGGATATTGAACCCGGCGACCAAACAACCTGCCTATCCCAAGGAGCTCAGCATGCAGAAAGTCCTGAAAATTGACCTGTCCCGTCGAAAGACGAGCAGCATGGAGATTGCTGGGGAGTGGGAGCGTGAGTATCTCGGTGGCGCCAGTCTGGCAGCTCGACTGTTGTACGAGAGTCTCACTCCCCAACTCGATCCGCTCTCCCCTGAAGCACCGTTATTGATTCTGAACGGTCCCCTTTCAGGCACATCCGGGCCGGCGGTTGGCCGCACGGTCATCTGCGCACGGTCGCCTGCCACTCGCCTGTGGGGTGAATCGAATATCGGTGGTTTTTGGGGCAGCGAGCTGCGTGCAGCGGGCTACGATGGACTGTGGATCGAAGGCCGGGCCAGCGAACCGGTTTACATTTCGATCGAAACTGGCAGGGTGGATTTCCACCCGGCATTTCACCTGTGGGGCGATGACACCTACCAGACCATCGAATCGATTGAATCCGAGCTTGAAACAAAAAAGGTACGCGTGGCAGCAATCGGTCCGGCAGGTGAGACCCTGATTCCTTACGCCCTCATTCTCAGCGACCACGGACGGGTGGCTGGCAGGACCGGAATGGGGGCTGTGATGGGTTCGAAATACCTCAAAGCTATTGCAGTGCATGGGAGTGAAAAGATACCCCTGGCAGATGAAATGAGCTACAAGCGGCTGCGCACGCAGGCCAACCAGGCGCTGCGAGACGATCCAGTGACTATCGTGGCGCGCGAACTGGGCACGGCCAGCGTAGCCGATTATTACGACTACCTGGGAGAAATGCCCAAGCGCTACTTCCAGGATGGAGCATCCTGCGAAGAGCTGCAGATCACTGGCACTGCGGTCACTAACAGCATTCTGGCTGGTGTGAGGGCCTGCCATGCCTGTGTTATTGCCTGCGGCAGGGTGGTGAGGCTCTCAGACGGCGTGAAACGCAAAGGCCCGGAATACGAGACGCTGGTGGGATTTGGTCCAAACCTGGGTCTGAACGATCCGGTAGTGGCGACCCGGATGGGTGAGCTGTGTGACCGCTATGGTATCGATTCCATCAGCACCAGCAATGTGATCGGCCTGGCTTTCAGGCTGTTTGAAATGGGCATAATAAACGAAAATGACACCGCGGGGCTAAAGCTGATCTGGGGTGATGCACAGGCCGTCGAATCACTGATCCACCTTATCGTCCAGCACCGGGGTTTTGGAGAGCACCTGGCTGGAGGATCCCTGGCATTGGCCAGGAGGTACCAGGCTGAAGATGAAGCGGTGCAGGTAAACGGTCTGGAAGCGGCGTACCACGACCCGCGCGGCTTCTCCGGGAATGCACTGGTGTACGCCACCTCCCCCCGCGGAGCCTGCCACAACCAGTCGGATTATTTCCTGGCGGAAACCGGCCAGCTTCACACCTGCCTTGGTATGGAGAATTTTCACCCCCTGGGCGGTGCGGAAAAGGCTGCCAATGTGGCCGTACATCAGGATTGGCGGACTGCCTGCAATGCAATGATCCTGTGTTACTTTTCGAATGTCCCTCCTGATTCAGCTGTCGAGCTAATCAATGCAGCCTGTGGGTACAACTGGACGATCGACGACCTGATGCGCAGCGGGGAACGCGGTTGGAATTTGAAACGCATGATCAACATGCGCTTTGGGTTGACCAGAGCGAACGACAGGCTGCCAAAGGCGATGCTGCGGCCTTATTCCGATGGGGTAAATGATAATTTCGTCCCGGACCTGGAAAGCATGCTGGCGGCGTACTACCGCGCCCGCGATTGGGATCCAGTTACGGGAGTGCCGAATGCTGCCAAACTGCACGAGCTGGATTTGGATTTTTGCATCAGTTGATATGTTCAATCACTCGCAGTGCACACACAGATGAATGCCACAGACCTCACAGGTCTTTGAAGACCTGTGAGATCTGTGGCGGGAAACTGTGAGGTCTTCGACAGGAAAGGTGAGGAAAAAGCGAGATGAAATTAGTGAGCGTCGCAGAGATGGTTGCCATCGAACAAGAGGCGAATGCTGCCGGCTTGAGTTACGTCCAGATGATGGAGAACGCCGGAAGAGCTCTGGTTGACGTACTGCTGGAAGAATACGGATACCTGGAAGAAGAAGGCGCGTTGGGATTAATCGGCTCCGGTAACAACGGAGGTGATACCCTGATTGCACTGGATTGCCTGGCACACGAAGGCTGGAAGTGCAGCGCTTACCTCCTCCGGCCGCGCCCAGAAAACGATCCTTTGATCGCCAGACTCCTGGAATCTGGCGGAAAGATTATTTTCGGGGAGAATGATCCAGACACGTCCATTTTGATTACACTGCTCGACTCCCACGGTCTGCTGCTCGACGGTATACTTGGCACAGGATTCCGGTTACCTCTGAAACCCGAGCTGGCACAAATCCTGAAATCCACACGTACAAGCCTGATGTCGATGTCCAACCCACCGGCTGTGGTGGCTGTCGACTGCCCATCGGGAGTGGACTGCGACAGTGGAGAGAGCGCTCCTGAATGCCTGTCTGCCGAGATGACAGTCACAATGGCGGCATACAAACAGGGACTCTTCAAGTTCCCAGCACACGAGCTGGCGGGCGAGATTCGGCTGGTCCCGATCGGCCTGCCCGGGGAAGGTGAAGCCTTGAGTGCCTGGAGGCAGGTGCGCAGTTTTATCCCCGAGATAAAGTGGGTGCGCGGCTGTTTGCCTGACCGGCCTGCCTCCTCCCATAAGGGCAGCTTTGGTACAGCGGTCATCGCAGCTGGTTCGATTCAATACACCGGGGCAGCCTGGCTGGCTGGACAGGCAGCTTACCGCGTTGGAACAGGGCTGGTCACTCTGGCTGTCCCGCGCTCATTGCATGCTGTCCTGGCTGGCCACTTCTCCGAAGCCACCTGGCTGCCGCTGCCGGAAGAAGACGGCGCGATATCCCGGGAGGCGGCATCGGTCATCCATCGCAATCTGGACAGAGCCACCAGCCTGCTGGTTGGACCTGGTCTCGGGCTGGCAGAATCAACCGGCGAATTTATCCGGGATCTACTAACAGGTGGTAAGCTGCCGCCGCTGGTCATCGATGCGGACGGCTTGAAACTACTCACCCGGATCTCAAATTGGCCCGACCTGCTGCCTCCACAGAGTGTGCTCACCCCACACCCGGGTGAGATGTCGGTGCTCACAGGGATTCCGGCTGCCGAAATCCAGTCTCAGCGGCTGGAGCTCGCCCGGCGTATGAGCAAGGAATGGAACCAGGTGCTGGTGTTGAAAGGAGCTTTCACTGTCGTCAGCGCACCGGATGGAGCGACAACCGTGATCCCAATCGCCACTCCAGCCCTGGCGCGCGCCGGTACGGGCGATGTCCTGGCTGGATTGGTGGCAGGACTGCTTGCACAGGGGGTGCCGGCCTTCGAAGCAGCTGTTGCCGGCGCCTGGATCCACGCCCAGGCTGGAATGTGGGCTGCCCAAGATATTGGAAATTCCGCCTCTGTCCTGGCTGGCGATGTGCTCAATTCGGTCAGCCAGATAATCACTGAGCTGCAATAATTAAAAATCTTGCGGAGCGACTCCGCAAGATTTTTTCATGGTAAGCCCAGAATGGATTTAAAAGCTAATCCTTACTGACTGGTCATAACGGATTTATGATTGTCTGACCGAGATAGAGCCTAACTCGTGGCCTTGCCAGCTGCAGTGGACGGCTTATCGCTGGCCTTCGGTGCTTCCATCGGCACTTCAACAGGAGCTTTCTGCTCTTCGAGCAACACCGGTCCGGCGGGCTGGATTCCCGCAATGCGCTCTTTCGTCACGCGCGCATACTCATCCGTGCGGACACGTAAATCATCAATTGCGGCTCCTGCTTTGGTGCGCGCATCCACCATCGCCTGCTCGGCACGCAATTTTGCATCCTGGCTGTACTCAACTGCCTTGTCTTTCAGCTCGATGCTCTTATCTTTGATGATCGCTCGTGTTTCCTCACCCGACTGGGGTGCCAGCAACAGGGCTACAGCCGCTCCAACCAGGCCGCCCATGATGAAACCAGCAAAGAAATTTCCAAAATCGTTACTATCTGACATTGCTCACTCTCCGTTTTTATTATTCTTCTTGCTTGATCTTCTGACCAGGCCAATGGTCGCAAAAAACTGGGTAAAACCAGCCATGTATTCATTCATCTTGATGACCGGTTCGACCACGTTTTCACTTAAGAACATGGTCGTACCGCGCAAGTGGCTGACGGTCTCGTTGGTCGAATCCAGAATTGGCCGGATCTCATTTTGGATCAAGTTAATTAAACGCGCTAACTGCAGGATTAATATTACCATGACCAGGCCCATCATCAATGACTGCACGGCCAGGACGATAATGAAGACATCTCTAATCTGTTCCGTCTTGTCGGGATTAGCCGTGAGAAGATAATAGAGCGCCAGACTGATCACCGTCACGACCAGTACCAGCACCAGCAAGGTGATCACCACCGCCCGTTTCTGCTGCGGTGTCATGCCCTCAGGTATATCGGTTGATCCTGGAGTCAGTTCAGGCGGTGTCAGTGGAGTCTCTTCCAGCATGGCAATTTATCCGTATCGTTCCGCAGAATTATACCATTCACTTATCTTCCGGGCTTGCGATCTTTTGGATCTCTCCCACCAGGTGTTTCAATTCACCCAGGCGGATCGGGTCAACCAATCCTTCATAAGCCTGGGAGAGCGCACGATAATACCAGAGCGTGCCTGCTTTCCCTCCTTTGAAGCGCTCCCAGATCCCGTCTCCTTGTCTTTGGAGATCCACGAGAATGGTGCGCGCGTTGTGCACCTTGTCAGCCAGGGAGACCAGCAGCACTTCCGGAGGATGGGAAGGCAGCTTGCGCAGGTATTCTTCTTTGCGGAATTTCCAGGGTGGCTTGAAAACGGAAGTGCTGTCTGAGCAGGCTTCCACGATTTGCGCCACACGCTCACCAAATTCACTCCGGATACGTTTGAGAGTCGGAAGGCCCCCCTGGTCTTCCACCGCATCGTGTAGCAGGGCTGCGATCGCCTGGTCTTCGTCGCCGCCATCTTCGAGTACTATTGCCGTGACTTCCAAAAGATGTGCATAATAAGGGATATCACTGCCCTTTCGCCGCTGAGAACGGTGGAGCTCAAAGGCCACCAGCAGCGCACGGGAAAATCGATCGGTTAAAATGGCCAGCCCTCACGCAATGATTTCATAATCGCTGGTAATTGGCACCCCAGGACGAAGCGTGCTGATAACCGAGCAGTATTTGTTTTCTGATAGGTCGATAGCCTTCTCCAGGTTGACTGGTTTAACAGCCCCGTATACAAGATAATGCAGGTGGATATGCGTGAAAGTGTATGGAGGATCAGGCTGCTGTTCTCCAGAGCACACAACTTTTAATTTAGTGAACGGCTCACGCTGCTTTCTCAAGATCTCGATGACATCATGTGCGGCGCAAGCAGCGGCGGAAATCAGGAGCAAGTCCGATGCTTTCATACCTGCCCACCTGTGTTCTGGATCAGGCGACCAGCCGATTACAATCGAAGTACCATTAGAATCACTGGCTAACTGCATGGTTCCTTCGACCCAGCGTACAGTCACAGCACCCATTATTACCTCAGAGCCTTCGATGTCTTATTTGACATTTGAGAGGATTTCTTCGATCTGTTCGGCTACCCGCAAGTTTTCAGGATGGTCCGTGCGGTTCATCGTCAGCTGTGCAGAGATGCGGTGCAGCAGCCTGGGATTGACCCTGGCCAGCTCCTCAGTAATATGGCGCCAGAGTCTGTGCAGGTCGGGATTTGGGTGGGTGGCGGCAAATACAGCGATTTGAGCGGGGGAGGCCATGCTCTGATTCCAGGCGCTCACGTTGATATCCAACTCCCGCCCGGCATTCGACCAGAAATAAGATAACATCGGATTGATCAGCCCGCGCATCCGGCTCCACAAGGCATCTTCCTCCTGTACGAGTGCAAAGAATGCCAGGTAGTATGGTCGTGCAGCAGTGTAATCCCGGTTGACCTGTGAAAGCTTCCCGGCAATCGCGGAAGCGTAGGAGGCCATGTACCAGCGCAGCTCGTCGACAGTGGCGCCTGGCTCACCGTGGATGACTGCATCCCACTGCAGCCGGCAGGCCAGCTGGTAGGTATGCGTCGAAGCAGCAAAATCCTGCGAGCGTTGAAGCATCGCTTTCCTGGCTAATGCCCGGGCAGAATCCACACCGTGAGGCACATCCTCAGGTACAGGCGTCTGCTCGATGTCCCGGCACAGGATCTGCAGCGACGGTTCTTCTTCGAACAGCGGGATTCCCCGCCCGGGTAGTGCATACCGTGTTCCCTTCAGGATGACCAGGCCGCGATTCTGCAGGTCTCCGAGCAACAATTGAACATAGTCGACCTGGTTTCGGTCGTTCAGGAGCAGGTATGCTATCTCTTCCAGGTCAACTTCAAGCCCATTGCGAATCAGGATGAAGACAAAGTCGGCTTCACAGCGCTCGATGAAATCCGCTTCACTCTTGATTTTTTCTGCCAGGCACAACGGGCTGAATAATGTGATCGGCTGCTCCTGGAATTCGTACACCTGCTGGTGAATCCCCAGCTGGATGATTTCTCTCAACGCGTTGCGGCTGCGGACATAACCCTGGGCTTCATAGCGCTCATAGAGCGAATTGAGAAGATCATCTGTGTTCAGCTCTCCCGGTCGATCGCTGATTTCCCTGTAAATATCACGCAGCACATCTCGCCGCGTGCTCATATCGAGGGACATTAATTTCAGCCTTGTAAATACTTGCCGGTATTGGGCGTCGAGCGGTAGGCGCAAGCTTTGATCTAATTCACGTACTCTCGCAGACACAGGCGAGCTTGATTTTTCAACCGGAGGGATTTCCTGACCCTCCTCCCGGATGTAATCCAGTGGTGCGACGAATAACTGCAGGTCTTTGAGGTAAATCTGGACCAGGTCGCGGTTGTCTTCCAGCCAGGCCTTGAACTGGGAGTACCCAAAGTCAACTTCATTGAAAGCCGGGTCCATCATCAGCATGGTCTGTTTCAGACGGGTTGCCAGGACTGGGACATCTCCCCTCTGTTCATGCGCCTGCAGGGCTTTCACCAGCAGGTTGCGGGACTTCTCAATCTCGATGCAGGACTGGTCATCCACATCGGCGGGCTCACCCAGGGCGGTTTCCAGGTAAACAAACTCATCGCAAGACTTCACCAGCAGTCCATGGGTGATACTGCGCGGTCCAATCCCGATCGTGTAATGACCGTATTCACGCAACTTGGCCACCAGGGGGCTGAAGTCGCTGTCGCCGGAAACAACCACGTAGGTGCGGATCGACGGGCGAGTCATGGCAATCTCGAAGGCGTCAATCGCCATACGGATATCGGCGCGGTTTTTACCCGAGCGCAAGCTGTAAATCTGGATCAGGTCGATGGAATTATTCATCATCTCATCGCGATAACGGGAGAAACGTGACCAATCCCCGTAGGCACGTTTTACCACTGCCGGACCCCTGGTTTGCAGGTATTCCATCAAGCCGGTAATTTCAAAATCGAAGAATTCTCTCTCCGCCCACAGGGCGATATTCTCAAAATCAATGAAGACCGCAATCTGGTCATTCATTTTTTACTCCTTTGATTTATTTTATGTTTTTCAGGTATCGGACAATAGCAGCCCGACCAGCGGGTCAGGACCGCAGCCTGGCGTCCCACACCTGGTGTGCAGCTCGTACGACAACATTCCAATGCGATCGCTCGGCTTCCGGCGACGCACCGAGGTTGTCCGAATAGGAAACCCCGGTCAGTGCATCCCACCAGGCGAGTGCGCAGGCTTCTCCGGCCTGCAGATCGTAACCCCCTTCCAGGATCAATGCGATCTTGCCCTGGCAGTATCGATCACACCAAAGAACTAATTTATCGATCAGCTGGTAATAGCCGCCAGCCGTGAGCATTAATGAACCTAATGGATCTCTCCAATGTGTATCGAAACCGACGCTCACCAGGACCATCTCAGGAGCGTAGTCATCGAGCAAAGGCAGGATCAGCTCGTCCATCACTGTATTTAAACCGGTGTCGCCGGTACCGGGAGGCAGTGGGAAATTGGCCGTAAAACCTTCCCCTTCGCCCTCACCGATCTCATCCACGTATCCGGATCCCGGGTAAAGCGGCGATTGATGTGTTGAAAGGTAGAATACATCCTGGCGGCAGAGAAACACTTCCTGGGTACCGTTACCATGATGCAGGTCCAGGTCCACAATTGCCAGCCGCCTGGCAGGTTCGATACCTGGATGGACCGGATGCAGGAGGTACTGCGCCGCGATCGCGATATTGTTAAGCAGGCAGAAACCCATTCCCCTTTCTGGTGTAGCATGATGACCGGGAGGCCGGGTTAATGCCAGGGCGCGATCTACCTCTCCCGTCCACACCGCTTCAGCCGCAGCCACAGCCCCTCCGGCAGCGTTCAAGGCCAGCTGCCATGAAGCCGCAGTCGTGTAGGTGTCCATGTCCAGCCGTGCCATGCTTGCGCAGGAATTTTGCAGCTGGTCCAGGTAAGCGGAGGTGTGAACACTTGCCAGCAGCTCGAAAGATGGTTGAAGGGGTTCTAGTGCTGCACAAGAATCCCAAATCCCACAGTCCTGGAAAGCTGCTTTGATGACTTCCAGTCTCTCAGGCCGTTCAGGATGGCCGTTTTCAAAATGAGCTTCGTGCCCTGTGGAGTAATGCAGGCCGATTCTTTTCATATCGTGATATGATTTTACCCCATCCAGGCTGTAAAGGGTATTTTTATGACTGAGCTGATCTACCAGGTTGATGCCTATCAAAATGTGTGTGATGCCAGAGTGGTTGATCTGGATTCAGACAACCGGGGAATTGCCCTGGACCGGACGGTTTTTTATCCAGGCGGCGGCGGACAACCCCACGACACCGGTACTTTCACCTGCGGAGAGCAGGTTTTTGTCGTAAACCGGGTCAAGAAAACCGGTGACAACGCCTTTCATTACGTGTTCGGTGACGAAACCCTGCCTGCCGTTGGCGATCCGATTCACTGTTCTATCGATTGGGAACGCCGCTTCCAGCTGATGCGCACGCACACCGCCTTGCATGTGCTGTGTGGTGTGGTATTCAGGGATTACGGCGCATTGGTGACAGGGGGTGACATGGAACCACTGAAGGGACGCATGGACTTTGAATTCGAGACCATGCAGAAGGAGCTGGTTGAAGAAATCGAAGCTGCCGTTAACCTGGAAATCGGACGGTCTCACCAGGTGCGGGTTGAGATCCTGCCGCGCGCACAGGCTTTCCAGATCCCCGACCTGATTCGCACCAAGATCAACCTGCTGCCGGAGGGCATTCAAGAAGTACGCGTGGTTGAAATCGTCGGGCTTGACCTGCAGGCAGATGGCGGAACCCACGTAAACAACACCAGCGAGATCGGCCGCATCCGGGTGACGGATTACAAGAGTAAGGGGAAAATTAACAAGCGCCTATACATCGAGGTCGGTCCGGCAGGATGACCAGCTCCAGGCAGGCGCAGGTAGTGATTTGCGGCGCGGGGATCGCAGGGATCTCCAGCGCCTACTACCTGGCGACCAGAGCAGGCATTACCGATATCATTCTGTTGGATATGGATTCCCCGTTGAGCCTCACCAGCGACCAGTCGACCGAGTGCTACCGTAATTGGTGGCCAGGACCGGGTGATGCTATGGTCCGTTTTATGAACCGCAGCATCGATTTGATGGAAGAACTGGCTCAAAGAAGCAATAATGTCTTCCAGTTAAACCGGCGTGGGTACCTGTATTGTTCATCCGATCCGGCACAGGTGCCAACCATCCTGCGGGAGGCGCAGGAGATTTCAAGGCTGGGTGCTGGACCTGTGCGAGTGTATGAAAGAAAAGGCGATCACGGCACTTACCTCCCGGCTGACAGCGAGGATTTCCTCCACCAACCTACTGGCGCCGACTTGCTGCTCGATCGCGAGATGATCCGGCAATCCTTCCCTTTCCTGGCGGATGATATCTGTGCGGTCTTACATGCCCGCCGCGCCGGTTGGCTGAGCGCACAGCAGCTGGGAATGTACCTTTTGGAGCAAGCCCGCCAGCTGGGGGTCCGATTTATAAAAGGACGCGTAACCGGGATAGAAATCCTGCCTAGCGGTGAATTCCGGGTGTCTACGGCCAAAGGTGATCAACTCATTTCCACTGCCTTCGTGGATGCAGCCGGACCATTCTTAAAGCCAGTCGCTGCAATGCTGGGTGTCGATCTCCCGGTGAAACACGAGCTGCACTTGAAAGTGAATTTCAAAGACAGCCTGGCGGTGTTGCCTCGCAATGCGCCGATGGTGATTTATACCGTGCCACAGACGCTGCAGTGGTCAGATGAAGAGCGCCGGGAACTGGAAGCCGATCCCAATTACCGGTTCCTGCTGGACGAGATGCCTTCCGGGGTACACACCCGACCTGAAGGGGGATCGGGCAGCCAGATGATCCTGGTCTTGTGGGAATACGACAACGCCTCGGTGGAACCTGCCTGGCCAGTACCAGTCGATCCATTCTACGCGGAGATTGCTGTGCGTGGCCTTGGGCGATTAATCCCGGAAATGTACCAATATTCCGGCAAGTTTACCAAGCCAGTTGTAGACGGGGGTTATTACACGAAAACACCTGAAAACCGGCCCTTGATCGGACCGCTGCCGGTACCGGGCGCCTACGTGATCGGCGCCCTGTCAGGATTCGGCATAATGGCTTCCTGTGCCGCCGGTGAGCTGCTCTCGAAACACATCGCCGGAAGTGAGCTGCCGGATTATGCACCAGCATTTGAGCTGGAGCGCTACCAGAGACCCGACTACCTGGAGCTGCTTAATAACTGGGGGGACTCCGGGCAGCTATAATACCCTGAAAATACAAGTCAGTCATATATTCCTCACATCCTGATCTTGTTCCTCAACAGGTTTACCAGGTGCGACCAGCCCGGTTTCTTCCAGGATTATTTTTACTCTCAGCTGCTTCACTGAGTTTCGAGATCAACCTGACACGCCTGTTTGCCGTGTCCCAGTTCTACCACTTCGCCTTCATGATCGTCAGCATCGCGCTGCTGGGATACGGGGCCTCCGGAAGTGCGCTGGCTATCTTCCCTCAGAGTAAGCGTGAGTCTATCCCGCAAGTTTTATGCTGGGCCTCCCTGGGTGCAGCACTTTCCATCCTGGGCAGCTACCTGGTGGTCAACTGGCTGCCCTTTGATTCCTTCAGCATAGCCTGGGATCGCCGGCAGGTAGTGGTGCTGGTTTTTCACTTCCTGGTTCTTTCGACGCCCTTCTTTTTCTGCGGCCTGGCGGTAGGGCTGGTACTTGTGACTGCCCCGGAAAAAGCCAATCAAACGTACGCATCCAACCTGGGCGGCTCAGCCCTGGGCTGCCTGGTAGCACTGCTGGCACCTGTTCTGGTAGGAGGCGAAGGGACCGTGGTGTTGGCCGCCCTGCTATCAGCAGCCGCTGCGCTGATCTTTCTGAGAGAGGATAAATTTGGAGGGGCTGTTGTTACTATCCAGCCACCAGTTGGTCTACCTGAGCAGTTGAGTAATCTTGGCGATAAGAGAAGGGCGCTATCCAATGCAGGTGCTGTTGTTATTGCTCTCGCTCTGCTGGCCGGCGGTGCAGTCGAGCTTGTAAGCCGCGTCCAGGGCAGCTCTATCTTCCCCGTTCTGGAGCTGCGGCTTTCCCCTTATAAGAGCCTGTCGTACGCGCGACAGTACCCGGACTCACAGGTGATCTACCAGCGCTGGAATTCCATTTCACGCCTTGATCTGGTGCGCAGCGGCGGCATTCGCTCCTTTCCCGGCTTGAGCTACAATTACACGCAGAGGCTTCCTGCCCAGGATGGGCTGTTCATCGACGGGGACGACCTGAGCGCGGTGGTCAGGCCAGGAGAAGGGTCGAATTTCACACGCGCCCTGCCTGCCAGCATCGCCCTGCAATTGAGGCCGGGTGCCAGCGTGCTGGCCCTCGAGCCGCGCGGCGGGCTGGATATCCTGACAGCCATCGCGGGTGGAGCACAGGCGGTTACAGCCGTGGACGCCAATCCGCTGGTATTCGAGGCCGCTGGGACAATTTACGACCTGCCGCAGGTACAGAAATTCGGCAGCAGCGGGCGCAGCTTTACGAAGGGCAATGCACGGAAGTACGATGTCCTGATCCTTTCCCTGACCAGCACGTTTCACCCGGTGCGTTCCGGAGCGTACAGCCTGGCTGAGGACTACCGCTACACGATCGAGGCCTACCAGGACTACCTCGAGCGCCTTAATCCGGCTGGAATCCTGGTCTTCACACGCTGGATCCAATCGCCTCCAAGTGAGAGCCTGCGTGCTTTTGCGACTATCCTGACTGCCCTCGAATCCCAGGGAGGTTATCCCCAAGAACAGATAGCAGCAATTCGCAGCTACAACACCATCACCTTTCTGGTCAAGAACCGGCCGTACACCCCATTCGAACTGGCGCAGATCAGGGACTTCGCGGAGCAGTCAGCTTTCGACCTGGTTTACCTGCCGGGGTTGGAGATCGAAGAAACCAACCGCTTTAATATCCTGCCGGAACCAGAAGATTTCCTGGTCTTCAGGGAGCTGGCCTGCTCACCAGATAGAAATGCTTTTTATCGCTCTTATCCTCATTCTGTCGAGCCAGCCACGGATGACCGCCCATTCTTTGGCCACTATTTCAAATGGTCACAGGCGCCGCAGGTATTCGCCGAATTGGGGATGAACTGGCAGCCATTCGGAGGAGCGGGTTATTTTGTCCTGCTGGCGCTGCTTATGATCGCAGTTGGCCTGTCCGGATTGGTGATCTTGCTGCCGGTATGGATCACAAAGCACGGGGGGATCTGGAAGCGTGCGGCAGTTGGAACCCAACCGGCTGGAAGACTGCCCATACGCTATCCAATCTATTTTGGGGTGCTGGGATTGGCTTTTTTGCTGGTGGAAATTCCACTAATTCAGAGCTTCATCCTGTACCTGGGCAGCCCGGCTTATGCCTTCGCCCTGGTGGTTTTCAGCCTGCTGGCCTCATCCGGAATCGGGAGCCTGGTGGGTAAGCGGATCCGGCTGCCGGTCGGGCTGGCTTTGATCGCTTTCTACCTGGTTTTGCTGCAGTTTATCAGGCCATTCATGGTCGAGAAAACCCTGGGATGGCCCATCGAATCCCGGATGGCGCTGGTGTTCATCCTGCTCGCCCCCCTCGGATTATTCATGGGAACAGCCTTCCCAGGCGGCATTCGCTGGATGACAAAGCGACCCGGTATGCAGGTATGGATTCCATGGATCTGGGCGATCAACGGAGCTGCCTCAGTCATTTCAGCCATAATGGCTGCCCTGCTGTCGCTATCTTTCGGCTTCGGATTTGTCCTCAGGCTGGGAATGGTCTGCTACCTGGCTGCCTGGCTGGTCGTCACGGCGTCGGAACGGCAGTCGCCTGTTGGATACCTTTCCCAGTGAAGGTGACAAAGGCCACCCCGCCCATATTGTAGGCTTTCAACTCACCAGCCTGGTCCAGCTCGAATTTCCATAGAGACTGGTAGCTCCCCGGAGGGCCGATGGGGATCACCAGCCTGCCTCCGGGTGCCAGCTGGGCGATTAACGGCGCCGGCAGGTGGTCCGGTGCAGCGGTGACGATGATGGCATCGAATGGCGCTTCTTCCGGCCAACCGTAATACCCATCCCCCTGTTTCACTTCAACCTGATACCCCAGCGACTCCAGCCGTTCTGCTGCGCTGGCTGCCAGCTCTGGTACGATCTCGATGCTGTAAACCTCGACCCCACCCAATGCTGCCAGGACTGCCGCCTGGTATCCCGATCCGGTACCGATTTCCAGCACCTTATCGCCGCTCTCCAGTGTCACTAGCTCGGTCATCCAGGCGACGATGTAAGGCTGCGAGATGGTCTGGCCGTATCCAATCGGCAAGGGGTGGTCTGCGTAAGCCTGGTCCAGGTATTCCGGCGGGGTGAATTCGTGGCGCGGCACTTTCCGCATCGCTTGTAGAACACTTTCGGCTTTCACCCCGCGGCCTGCAATGGTCTTCTCAACCATCTGCAGGCGCTGATCGCTATAAGGATCCATTCCTGCAGGATTTTCCTGACCAGGTGTCGGTAGCTCAGTCAAGGACGATGCCTGCTGTTTCTGCAGGGTTGCAGCCGGGCTGCAGGCTGATAGCTGTAAGCCCAGCATGCAGATTACGAGCACAACAACATATTTCATGGTTCGATTATTTCGGTTATGCAGCTTGATTCAGATCTCACAGGTTTTCTGAGACCTGTGACATCTTCCATGCAATTATCTAAGCGTCGCCAGATACTCCTCGATCGGCATTGCCGGCAGGGTAGTGATTTTCATACTGCCGCGCAGGGTCAATTCCGTTGACACGCGGATTACCGATTTATTATCAGGTGCTTCGATAAGTGAAACGATGTCGTACGGGCCTAAAACCGCATATTGTGACAGCATCTTCACCCCCATCACTTCCAGGTCGCGGTTAAGCTCTCCAATCCAATCCGGATTGATCCGCAGGTTTTCGGCTCCTTCGTCCGTCAGGGTACCCAGCAAAATATAAATCGCCATGCGAACCTACCTCCAGGTTCCTAGAATTGCTGCTAATAATAATTATATATTACAATGCCCTGTGCTTGAATAGTGGTTACGATGCCTGACTATAAGAAATACTTCCTGCTGGATCCAGAAATCACCTATCTCAATCACGGCTCTTTCGGCGCCTGCCCACGCCCGGTTTTTGAAAAATACCAGGACTGGCAGAGAGAGCTCGAACGCCAGCCGGTCGAGTTCCTGGGCCGTAAGTTCAGTGGGCTGCTTGGCGCAGCGCGTGCGAAGCTGGCGGACTTCCTGGGTGTGAATTCGAACGAAGTGGTGTATTTCACCAACCCGACGACTGCCATCAACATGGCAGCCAGGAGCATTGACCGCCTGGTAGAAGGGTATTCTGGCGCGCCGCTGCGACCCGGAGATGAAATTCTTTCCACAGACCACGAATACGGCGCCCTCGACCGTACCTGGAGATATATCTGCGCACAAAACGGAATTTCTTATGTGAACCGCAGGCTGCCTATCCCCCTGCTCGAGCCCGGTGAACTGGCTGAACATTTCTGGCACGGAGTGACTGAAAAAACACGCGTGATTTGCCTGAGCCATATCACCAGCCCTACCGCTATGATCCTTCCCGTTCAGGAAATTGCACGGCGGGCCAGGGAGGCTGGCATCCTCTCGATTATCGACGGCGCTCACGGACCGGGACAAATCGAGCTGGACCTGAAGGCAATCAGCGCCGATATCTACGCTGGTGCCTGCCACAAATGGTTGATGGCGCCCAAAGGCAGCGCGTTTCTGTACGTACGCAAGGAACTCCAGGCTTTGCTCGATCCATTGGTCATCAGCTGGGGATACAAGCCGGAAGCCGGCTATGGAAGTGGGCAGGCATTTATTGATCTGCACGAATGGCAGGGCACGCGCGATATCGCGGCCTACCTCTCCGTTCCTGCTGCAATTGAATTCCAGCTGGTAAACGAGTGGGAGAAAGTGCGCGGGGAATGCCATCAGTTGGCGGTGCAGGCGCGCCGGCGCATTAGCGAATTGACCGGCATGGCTCCGATCTGCGGTGAGGATTCCTTCCGCCAGATGTTCGCCGTCCGCCTTCCTGATGATGTGGAATTAGATATTCTGGTAAAACGGCTATACGCAGATTTCCATATCGAAGTGCCTGCCATTCACTGGAACGGTCAGAATTTCCTGCGGATATCGATCCAGGGATATAACACAACTGAAGATGTCGACCGCCTGGTCAATGCGCTGAAAAGGTTATTGATAACCCGAGTATAAATTGCTGGATTCCGGCTAAATCCAGTAATGGTCCTATAAACAGTGATAAATTGCTTCTTTCTATCGAGCGGCAGGAACGGGTGTAGTCGAGAAAAATTCCTGCAGGAGGCTGCCAGTCCGGGATAATTGGCGGCCATTCATTCTTTCATAACCCTCTTCCCCGTGTTCAAATACACCAGGCCACACACAATCACAACAACAAATACACTGTAGCCAATCGGAATAATAATGTCGATGTATCTGTCGAACAAGATGACTGCAATTGCCATCATTATGAGAATACTCGCCAGTAAAAATATAAAATTCCCCATATATTTGCACAGTTTATCAATATCGTAGCGCTCTTTTTCCTTTTTAGAAGCAGTGTTGTATCCGGAAATCAACCAGGTCACTTGCCTGTATTTGATCAACCAGCCCAAAAGAATCAGGAGGGCCGCCGGTAGCAGAAATATCAAGACAGGTCCGCTTTCGTGAATAGTGAAGAATTCAAACAATTCTGACAATTGGTCCCAGCCGAAGACAAAGTGCGATCTGTCTGTTAAAGACTTTTAAAGCGCTTTTTACTGAAATTTCCACCCAAATTTGGGTGGAAAAACGCAATCATTCCAAGAAAGGCCAGGATTGAGGCCAGTCCTACAGGAAAGAATCTGATAAAGAATTCGATGCCAGGCCTTTGGGTTTCCTGGATGAATTCAGAAAAGAGAACAGGAGTCAAAAACTCAAGGAGAAAAACAACCAGGCTGGCGAGAAAGAAATATCTTGTCAGCCGTGATTTCCAAGATACAACTATTGCCGCTGCGCCGGTAATAACCATCAAAATCCCAATCAGCATTAAGAAATCCGAAACGGCAGAGATTACTGCTGATTTTCCTGATCTTCAAAAACACCTGCCAATAATTTGGAATATAGGATATCCAGCAAGATTCCACCCAGGAAAACGGCTGAAATCCAGGCATATAATCCGATAATCAATGATTGAAATCCATAACCGAACCGATTCATTTCACTTTGTCAATTCACTGTCGAGATGCTGTGAATTCCGAGACGGCATCCACCACAGCTGGTATGGATTCAAAAGGCAGTATTGTTCCGATAGAAGAAATTTTGCACAAAGCTGCCAGCTGCCGGGTGCGGCTGGCTTCCTGCAGGGCTTCTTGAGCGGAATCATGAGTGAACACCTCCGGCCGCATGTTGACGCGCAGGTGAATCTCCCCGCTCAATTCAACCAGCCTGCTCACAAATTTCGGCTGGTCGGTCTCAATTGGGCAAATCATATACGAAGGATGCAGCTCCACGATCTGCTGCAAGACAGGCAGGGTGTTCCCACCCATGATAAGCGCCGGGCGTCTACCCTGAATTAACTCTGCCTCGTCGAACAAAGGCTGCAAGACAGGTTTCAACACATTTCGGAAAAGCCCTGGTGAGAGCATCGGGGGGCTGGCAGAGGATTCGAAAATCGTCACTTCGAGATTGCGTTCTGACGCCCTGCGGATAAACTCCATCAACAAGGAAGCCAGGTGATCGAGCGTGTCTCGGGTCTCCCCAGGCCTCAGCAGGCAGTCGCAAAGCAGGTCATTGAGACCCAGCAGGTGCCCGGCCAGGGTGAAAGGACCGGTGATGGGGATTTTGACGGCGCAGGCAGGGTGATTTTGCTGCAAGTGTTGAGCTGTTTCCAGGAGCCAGGGAAAGCGGCTGGCAGAGTCGAACTCCAACTTCAGCTGCTGGATCTCGGCGTGGGATGCGCAGATTGGCCCGGAGATGAGGGGAGAAGCATTTCCGTCCGGCTCGGCGACTCTACAACCCAGTGTCTCGGCTTCCAGATTGTAGATATCGATGCCAAGAACGGCATGCGACAAATGATAACGCTCGATGGCAGTATTAAATGCCTGGTATAGCAGCAGGGGACTGCGCGAGACATCCCACGGTCGCAATCCTACCAGACTGGCAGCATGGTCATAAGGAAATGGCTCGAAGTGGATCATTTTGCGAGAGTTTCCAGCTCTCTCACTGGCGGTTTGCCTGCAGCTCCGAGGTGACCATGATCTCAACCAGCTTTTCGAAACTGGTGACAGGCTCCCAGCCCATGATTTTCTTCGCTTTTGAAGCATCGCCGACCAGCAGGTCGACATCGGCAGGGCGCATCAGCTGCTCGTCCTGGAGCACGTATTCCCTGTAATCCAGCCCCAATGTTTGAAATGCCAGTTCGGCGAACTTGCGCACGGTATGGGTGCGCCCGGTCGCCACCACGAAATCAGCAGGCTGTTCCTGCTGCAGCATCAGCCACATGGCATGCACGTAATCAGGTGTGTATCCCCAATCGCGCTGGGCATCCAGGTTCCCCAGCCGAAGCTCCCTTTCCAGGCCTGATTTTATACGCGCCGCAGCGCGCGAGATCTTGCTGGTGACAAATTCGTGCCCCCGGCGCGGGCTTTCATGGTTAAAACAGATCCCCGAAACTGCAAACAGTCCATAGCTCTCCCGGTAGTTCACCGTGATCCAGTGCGCGTATACCTTTGCGACACCGTAAGGACTGCGCGGGTAAAAAGGTGTGTTCTCGTTCTGCGGCACTTCGCGCGCCTTACCGAACATCTCGCTGGTGCTGGCCTGGTAGAAGCGAATGTGCGGATCGACCAGGCGAATGGCATCCAGCAGGCGGGTCACTCCCAGCCCTGTCACTTCCCCCGTAAAAACAGGCTGTGACCAGGAAGTCTGAACGAAGGACTGCGCTGCCAGATTGTATACTTCCTGTGGCCTGTGACGCTCGAGAATATCGATCATCGAAGCCTGGTCGAGTAAATCCCCCGAGGCGAGAACCAGGTCGTCCTGGATGTGCTTGATGCGCTCGAAATTGACGGTACTGGACCGGCGAACCATTCCGATCACCTGGTATCCCTTCTCGAGAAGGAATTCCGCCAGGTAAGATCCATCCTGACCGGTGATACCGGTTATCAACGCGCGTTTTTCAGCCATGATTAATTCCCTTTCCATGTCCAGCGCTGTAATAACCCAAGTATAAAGGAAAAATCAGGTCCAGTACGTGCGGCTCAAAGTATTGGATAAGACCTCGGTCAGGTCATCACCATCTTTGACCTGGCAGCAGGTAAAATGCAGCGCCGTGAGGGTGTTCAGCAGGCGATCCTGTGAGAAGTCCGGCTTGCCGAACGAGGCCGCATCGACCAGGACCATCACCGGCCGCAGTCCCCGGCGGCGAAGGATATCGGCGGTCAGGTACACTCCATCCGAGCTGCCGGGTGTGATGACGACCACCGTGCTGCCGCGCGGCAGGTAGCGCGCCTGGGTTTCGACCATGGCGTGGAGCGGCAAATCGACTTCCGGCTGCAACATCGCCAGGGCTTCCAGAATCTTCCCCAGCTGCCGGCCGCCTCGATCTGAAGGCAAGATGCGCAGAGAATGCCCGGTGGAGACCAATCCAACCGCCCGCCCGCGCTGGATGTAATACCTGGAAAGAGAAGCTGCAATGGTCACCGCGTATTCGATGGTCGAAGGCGGTAGCTTGAACTGGTATTTTTTACGCCAGACCTCCTGCGGTTCAAACTGAACCACTGGGCGGGGCTGGTCAACCTGGACATCCCGGGAAGAATCTACGAATATCCACACTTCAGCCAGCGGATCAAGCTCAAATTCTTTTACCATCAGGCGGTTCCGGCGGGCCGTGCTGAGCCAGTGAATGCGATTCAATGGATCGCCCGGTGCGTACTCTCGCACTCCGGCCGCGTTGGAGGTAATCTGCGTGGTGCGCCGGCGGAGGGCTTCACCTCCGGGCAGCATACCCGGCGGGTTGGGAAAGCTGTGGATTTCGAGCAGCAGCGGGTAGACCAGCAGCGAATTTTCTCCCGAAAACGTGCGGCTGACCGGGAACAAGCCGAACGGGTCACCCGAAATCAACCGGGTGGGACCCAGGTTGAACACGCCGCGCAGCATGAGGCGTGTGCGAGAAACATAAGTATGTGTCTCTCCGCTGCCAACCATAGTCAGCACATGCGAAGAGTACGCTCCTGGCAGGTTCCCTTCATCTCGGATTTCGATCCACAGGCGCGGCAGCCGGCCGGGATTGAGCACGTCGAATTTTTCTTCGAAAATCTGGCCGACCTGCGAGCGAAGCGTGCGGGAGGAGCGTTTAAACTGGATGCCGCGCATCATCCACTTCGAGATGAGCCAGCTGACAAATACCAATCCCGCGCACAGGTAAAACAGGCGGAAAAATAGCCTTGAATAAATCGGGTTGCTGGACACCAGTCCAGCGACCAGGCTGAAAACCAGTGCGAAAATCAAGAACCGCCGGGCTGCGGGCATCCGTGCGCTTATCCTACTGTCTGGGAGAGGAGGTCTGGAATGGACTCTCGCGCTGCACACGCGCCGGATCACCGCCGGGTACTGTCACTGACTGCAGGATCTCGTTCACAATTTGTTCCGCGTTGATATCCCTCAACCTGGCGCCAGGACCCAATATCACACGGTGAGAAAGGGTTGGGACAGCCAGTGCCTTGATATCATCCGGGAGGATGAATTCCCTGCTGTCCATGGCGGCACGCGCCTGGGATGTTCGGTATAACGCCAGGCTGCCGCGCGGGCTGGCCCCCAGGTAGACTTCAGGATGTTTGCGGGTCTGTTCCACAATTTCCATAATATAGCGTTTCAGGTCGGGAGAGACAAACACTTCCTTGATCGCTTCCTGGGCGCCGGTTAATTCGTCGACGTTTACTACCTGGGTGAGCTCTTCGAAAGGGTGGCGAAATTGCTGGTTGTCCAGAATCTTGATTTCATCTTCATTGCTCGGGTATCCCAGGCGGATCCGAACTAGAAAGCGGTCCAGTTGAGCTTCTGGCAATGGAAAGGTGCCTTCATATTCGATGGGATTTTGAGTCGCCAGGACCATGAACGGGCGAGGCAGCGTGCGGGTGACGCCATCCACCGTCACCTGGCGCTCTTCCATGGCTTCCAATAAAGCAGCCTGCGTCTTCGGAGTTGCGCGGTTGATTTCATCGGCCAGGACTACCTGCGCCATGATGGGACCGGCGCGAAATTCGAATTCACGCGTCACCTGGTTGAAGATGGAGACACCGGTCACATCACTTGGGAGCATATCAGGAGTGAACTGGATACGGCTGAAGAGGCACCCCAGTGACCTTGCCAGGCTGCGTGCCAGCATGGTTTTACCGACCCCGGGGACATCCTCGATTAGCAGGTGTCCCTGGCATAGTAAACCGACCAGCGCCAGCTCTACCGTCTGGCGCTTGCCGATGATCACTTTCTCAATGTTCTCGACGACTCGATTGGAAAAACTCTGGACATCAGTCATGATCCTCTCCAAGATGAACAAATAATCGGAAGCAGGAAATATCGGAAGTCAATTGTATTACGGATTGACAGGGTAGATGGTCTTCTCTCCCGGTTCTACCAGGACTTCGACCCACTACTGGTCTCTTGCCTGGCTCCAAAAATCAGGGCTTCAGCAAGAACACATTAAGTACCAGCCACAACCAGCAATAGTTCAAAACCGGTTTGAGGTTATGGCGGCTGGCAAACAGGAGTACAGCCAGAACCAGCCCGCAGGCGAAGCGCAACAATCCCCCTGTTTCCCTAAAGGTCGAAAATGGCAGGAAGACAATGACAAGGCAGTTGACTAACAATGCAATAGAGAGGTCTTCGAATTTCCCCCCCAGTATGCGACTGGTCGTGCTCCAGATCCCCCATGTAACAGGGAGCAGGACCGCCGGCGCGAATACGACCAGCATTGCGAGCAGGTATTTCCAGCTTTCCAAACCGATTCGCCACAGACCCATGAACGGAATCCACACAAATGGAGTGGCCATATCTCCTCCGGATGCGATCCCAAACTGGCCGAACATCTCGAACAGCCACAGCTGAAAGATGGTATAAGGCAGGATGGCTACCAGGAAAATCAACCAAAATGAAGTCCAGTTTCGTTTGGAAAAATCGAAAATCCAGGCAGCTGCCACAAAAAGCACGGTCACTTCCTTGGCAAAGAGCGCCAGGCCGAAGAACAGCGCACTGAGCAACTTTTTTTCTTTCGTACGGGCCAGCCAACCCAACGCCACCAGCCCATACGCCAGCGGCTCGGGGAGGTCCACGACCAATGCCAGAAGAAAACCCACCCATAAACCGTAGATCAATGCATACCAGCGGCTCACCCCCCAACCGTGCATGAGCTCGCTGACCGCCCAGGTCCCAACCGCCTGGGATAGGATTCCGAATACGACCAGCACCCATGGTATGAGCGGCACGTTCCCCAATGCCAGGAACCGGGCCAATAATGGCAGTAGGATCCTCTGGTAGCGGTAGGCAGGCACGTCAAGGAATTGAGCAACTTGTGAGGGATCCGGGCTGAGGGCGATGTAATACACAAACTGCCCGTCATATCCCGCCGTCCCACCTGGGTCCCCGTCGGAAAAGCGGGATCCCAGGCGAGCCAGGGCCAGGACGTCACCCTGTAAATTCAGCAGTATCACGACCACAAGCATGCTGGTCAGGAGCAATGTCACGGCGGCCGGAGCAGTGGGTAAATCCAGAAGTCGTTTCATCCGGATGTATCTCCTGAGTTGGCAGTCTTTCGCAGCACCACCAGTAGAATAATAAGTGCTGCTGCGCTTGTCACGACGCCCAGGTAGAAGGAAAGCGGCTGGTAGCGCAATGTAACTTGCTGCTTTCCACTTCCCACCGCCACAGCCCGAAACAGGAAGTTGGCATGCAAAATCGGAGCTTCTGACTCCCCCACCCAGGCTTTCCAACCCGGATACCACAGGTCTGATATCACCAGGTAGCCTGCTCCAGGCACATCTATATTGATCACAATCTCAGAGGGATTCTCCTCAATGATTTTAAGGGGAATTGAAGTATCGGCTGCAACACATGTAGCTGGACTATCACTGACTCCTTCCAGGACAACGGTGCTGTCGAAATCTACCTCTCCACTGGTGGTTTTTTCCAGGGCTTCCAGTGTATCACGCACCGAAAGTGCGCAACTGGCAAACCGAATTCGCTTCCCATCAGTCATAGGAATAATCTGAATTTGTTCCGGCTGGAGGAGGCCTGGCTGTTGTAGAAGCCCTACATCCATCAATCGGAATAACTCAACCTGATCAGCAGGGGGGAGCCGGTCAACTGTTTCCATCCAGACTGCATAGCTGCCTGGAAGGAGTGGATCGAAATTGTTGACAGATGAGATCTGTTCAAAAATATTCGTATTCGGCAGGATCGTAGAGCGCAGAAAATCCCATCTTTTTGCCGCCTCGAAAGAATCGAAACGCAGGAAGCTTTCATATTTCAGCTGCTGTTCGTGGTTGGGGGAGAGATACAGCCGGTGACCATCTAATTCCTGGCTCAGCTCCTGTGCAGCCGGCGAGCTGCGGTAAGCATCCAGGTCGATCCCCGGATTAAGACCCATCCCCGCGACCAGCAGGTCGGCTGCTATCCAGCCTGCCACCAGCCACTGCCAGGTGATGGAGTGAACTCCGATTGGACGGTCTCGCTCCCCTCCCGACCTGGGAGCAGCCAGGCTCAGAAGTCCGGCACCCATACCCCACAGGCCTGCCAGCGCAGTGGCGCGGATAAAAGTCGGCTGCACCTCGCCCAGTAAATACCAGGTAAGGCCGGCACCCAGCGCCACGGCGAATGCCCCTGCCGTCGCCAGGCGCGTCCAGTACAGCCCGCCTCGCTCCGGCCTGCGCCAGGTTTCGGCCCCCAGCGCCGCTGCCAGGCACAGGGCGACTTCCAGCCAGATCAGGAAGCGGCTGGGTGCCTGGAAGGAATCAAAACCAGGGATATTCCGGTACAGCCAGGGAAAAATAGGAGTGTTCGATCCTAAAGCCAGGACCAGGCTGGTAGCACAAATAAAAACCAAAAACCGCCGAAATTCGAGTCCGAGCACCATTCCCCTTAGCTCGGTATCAGAAACCGGACCTGGATTGGATGCGGCATTTCTGCGAAATGCTGCCAGTAAGGCGCCCAGAGCCAGAATGGCAGGTAGCAGGCCGATATAGACGGCATCTTCCCAGAAGTTTCCGTAACCCCAGTAATCAGCCTGAGCGGGATTTCCAAACAGGTCCGGGGCGAACAACCCTAACATGCGCCAGGGCCAGAGTGAATAAGTCATCGACGCATCGTAGTCGACCGCATCAGAACGCTGGGAAAAACTGAGGTATTCGGCTGTCGGCAGCAGCTGTACCGCGGCGAGCGCCAGGGCCATGAGAATCCCAAATATCAGCAACCCGGCTGAGTAGGCCAACTGCCTGGTGCGTCCTTGATAGCTGGGTCGCTCACCGGCACCAGATGAAGGATTCATTTTATCCGTGTAAATTCCGATCCAGCCCATAAACAAGACCCACATGCCTGCCAGCAGCCAGGTGTACCAGGTGGTCTGGGCGTGCCCTGCCAGCAGCTGCATACCCAAGACGACCACCAGGGTCAGGCGCTGAGGAATGGGTATCCTGGCCCCTGGCTTTTTAGGAGTCAGGCACAGCAGGATCCACGGGATCCAGGCGGCAGCGGCGTTGATGCTAAGGAAACCGGCTCGAGCAACCAGGTAACCGCACATGCCAAACCCCAGCCCGGCGACCACCTGTGAGAGCCTGCCCAGGCCCAGCCTGCGAACAAGCATTGCCATCCCCATCCCGGCGAAGGCCAGGTGGGCAGTCATCAGCAGGGCCATGCCCCAGGCCATCAAAGACCGCCCGCCCAGCAGGTGCAGCAGGAAGTAGATCCAGTGCGGCGGGTAAAACAGGGCGCTCTGGTAATTGGCCAGCAGTGGAGCACCCATGCCGGAGTAGGGATTCCACAGAGGCAGATAGCCTTCACGCACATGACTCCAGGCGAAATCCCACCAGGGGATAAACTGCAGCAGGGGAGTGCCCCAGAACACGGCTTTTCCTGCCAGGAGCACCGGCAGAAACAGGGCCAGCGGTGCAACTACCACCACTAGCAGCAAGCGGCGGCTGTCCCCCAGCCAGTCGCGCAGGGATTGCTCACCAGGTCCTTTTCTACTCAAGTTCAACCTTAAAGAGCCAGTATTCGCCCTGCCGGCTCATAAAGTCCAGGTATTCTACCTGGCGGGGATCCCAGGAACCCAGCGCCTGTTCTGCCAGTCCCCAAAATATATAGCAGACTTCCTGCTGAGCCAGCCAATCCCTACGCCAGGAATCTGCGGCTTGTGGATCGTAGAACTGATTCACCTGCTCTTGCAGGCCAGCCAGGCCAGCGGATTCCGGTCCGTGCCCGATGACCACGTGCATGGGAGCCCAGGCCGGCAGTGCGTTGCCAGTGCTGAAAGCGGAGACCACCAGGCAGCCTGGCTCTCCGCTTTTCTGCAGGAAGTCGAATATGGCAATTTCGCCAGCGTCATGGAAAAGCGGACTGGTTTTAGACTGTACGGTCAGCAGACCCCCGACAAAAAGCGTGATCGTTGAAATGAAGCTTAAACACAGCGGAAGAAGCACGGCCAACCGACGGATACGAGTGTAAAAGGCCGGCGCTGCCCACCACCCTTCGACGGCCACCAGCGCCAGGGTTCCCCATACCAGCCACTGGCCTTCCGGCAGGCGGCGCTGCACGTTGACCGGGAGATAGGCCAGCACGGGCAGCGCCAGGGCCCACCCGACCAGAAGCAGGCCGCCAATACCGTTCTGGCGAAGGATACGCCGGGCACCGAAATAAGCATACGGCAGCAGCAGGCCTAATGCCAGCAGATAGTGCCAGGGGTGCGGTGAGGGCAAGAAATTCTGGCTGCTCCAGGCTTGCAGAAATGGGTCCTGGCTGAGCATCCAGGCCAGGTAGCCGACCAGAATACCCGGCAAGATTCCGGCTGAGAGCACAAACACGAAAGATCTACGCAACTGCTGCCAATCCGGTTGTTCGCCACGGCGCGCGGAAATTAGCTGCAGGCTCCCCAATATTGCCAGGTGGAGGGCAAGGACAAAACCGACCAGCAGTGCGTTTAGCGGCTGCAGGAGACCTGCCGCCAGCCAGCATAGCCCGGCACGGGCCGCCGAGCGGGCGATCGACTGCTCACCGTATGTGACGAAACGCAGGTAAACCAAAATGGCCCACAGCAGGAAGGCCCGTGAAGCTGCCAGGTGAGGCACGCCGTAAAGGCTCAGGAAACCGAATGTCTCCGGCGAGTAGAATTCGAGAGGCAGCGAGCCAAACGCACCGTTTTCACCTGCCAGCAGCAGCATCCATCCCAGCCCGCCGCCCAAAGCTGCCAGGAAGAGCCCAAAACGACGCAGGGATTGGAAGTGAACGAAGAAAGCGATAAACTCGTAGGTCGCCATGAGAAAGAGCACGCCTGATGCGATACGAAACAGGTGGAACAAAGCCACCAGCTGGTCGTGCATGCCAGGAGAAGATGCCAGTTTTCCAAGCAGAATGTAGGGTGCAAACATGAGCACCCCACCCTGCTGCATGGAGGTGTATGGCGTCCGAAATAACCAGGATCCCTCGGCTCCGCTTAACATTTTTGCGATGTATGAATTCCCGTCTTCGACGGCGAAGATGAATCCGCTGAAGCGCAGGGCTTCCCCTTGCATGGCAAAGCCCAATATGTAAGGCAGGCTGGTGAGCAGCATGACCACGATCGAAACCTTTAACACCCAGGATCTTTCCGCCCGGCTGATTGTTTCCATAGAGCCCGATTTATTCCCTGGCAGCATACCTGGAGTACCTCCGGTAGAAATACCAGGCAAGCGTAAAACCCACAAGGCTTAATGATGCACCCACGAACACGCTCACCGGCTGGAAGTAGAACAGCACATGGTGGCTGCCGGCCGGCAGAATCACGCTGCGCAGCAAGCCGTCTGCTTCCAGGATTGTCGCCAGGCTGCCGTCGACCTGCACACGCCAGCCAGGATACATGATTTCGGACAGCACCAGCAGTCCCGCTGCCACTGCACAGAGCATCCTTCTCATGAGTCTCTCCCGATCCTCGCCGGAGGCTGGGCGCACCACGACTGGTGCGTCGTCGGCCCCTCGATGGCCACGCTAGCGCCAGCCGTCCGCAGGTCACATTCGCACTATGGGAATCGGGAACAGGTAAGAACCGACAGCTGCGGCGGATAGTACGGTTAAACGACGCGTTGTTGATCGACCGACGAGCCG
>Ga0209254_10000716_pt1 | contig 28409 bp, 26 predicted proteins | sample FrelakmetDIP11DI_FD_187148 | JGI IMG/M metagenome (GOLD analysis project Ga0209254, IMG submission 187148) | Freshwater lake sediment microbial communities from the University of Notre Dame, USA, for methane emissions studies - DIP11 DI (SPAdes)... | ecosystem: Environmental > Aquatic >... | reverse complement strand
CGTCAAACTTATGGGCCGCGATTCAGGATTTATTGCAGCATATGCAGCACTTGTCGACGGTCAAATTAATTTCTGCCTTGTGCCGGAAGTTCCTTTCACGCTTGACGGGCTATTCAAAGCCCTGAGAGAAAGGCTGGAGAGGAGAAAGCACGCAGTGATTGTCGTTGCAGAAGGCGCCGGACAGGACCTTATGAAAACGACAGGAGACCGGGATGCATCGGGAAATATACTCCACAGTGACGTCGGAATCTTTCTGAGAGACGTGATCAAAGACCATTTCAAGAAGACCGGCATGGAGATTACCCTGAAATACATCGACCCGAGTTACACGATCAGAAGTGTGCCTGCAAATCCGCATGATTCTGCCCTATGCCTTCTCTTAGGACACAATGCGGTACACGCGGGCATGGCCGGCAGGACAGGAATCATTATAGGTTTTTGGAATCAGCGGTTCACCCATGTACCAATCTCGCTTGCCGTTTCAGAACGCAAGAAGATCGATCCTGAAGGCTGGCTATGGAGCAGTGTACTTTCCTCGACCGGACAACCAAAAAACATGAGATAATATTGCCGAACCGTCATGGATGAATAACCATTAAACCGGCAAGCAAACACTTGAACTTCTTGTGTTCGTCATTCTTCGACTTGCTCGGGGAATCCAGTCTTTTCAATCGGGTCTGGATTGTCCGGTCAAGCCGGACAATGACGAGTTATTGTAGTGTTTACTTGCCGGGTTAATAAGATCGAGAATATAACCCATAAAGCTTAGAAGGAGGGTAGTCATGGCACTGCCACAAAATAAGACAAAGATCGTATGTACAATTGGTCCCGCATCGGAATCTCTGGAGATGATGTGCCGGCTTTTGGATGCAGGGATGAACATCGCCCGGCTTAATTTTTCTCATGGAGACTTTAGCACGCATAAAAAGGTTATCGATAACCTGCGTGCAGCATCAGCAAAGACAGGCAAGCGTCTTGCGATTATGGCAGATCTGTCAGGACCGAAGATGCGTATCGGGAAAATTGATCCTGAACCGATTGAACTGAAGCAGGATGATACATTTATTCTTACGACTGACGATATCGTCGGTAACAACACGCGTGTTGCCGTTTCATTCGGAGGACTTCCAAAGGCGGTGAAGGCTGGTGATACCCTGTACCTGAACGACGGATATATACAATTGGAAGTCACAAAGGTCCAAGGCAACGATGTTACTTGCACAGTAAAAGTCGGCGGCGAGCTGCGCTCACGCAAAGGGCTTAACCTGCCGGATATTGACCTTGGAATAAGCGCTTTCACCGAACGCGATCATGAGTGCCTGAAGTTTGCCCTGGAGAACGGCGTCGATGCAGTAAGCCAGTCGTTTGTTGAAAGTGCCAAAGACATTTATGAGGTAAGAAAAGCAGCACAGGATTTAGGGTATCAGCCTTTTGTCATCGCAAAAATAGAGCGCTCGAATGCACTTGTCAATATCGACGAAATCATTGATGCTGCGGACGGCATCATGATCGCCCGTGGAGACCTCGGGGTTGAAGTTCCCATAGAGCGGATTGCAGTGGTCCAGAAAGACATTATGAAACGTGCCAATATGAAGGCAAAACCGGTTATCACTGCAACGCAGATGCTTGAATCCATGACTACGAATAAGCGCCCTACCCGTGCAGAGGCAACAGACGTCTCGAATGCCATTATCAACGGCACTGACTGTGTCATGCTTTCCGGCGAATCAGCGATGGGCAATTATCCGGTTGAATCAGTAACGATGCTCTCCAAAATTGCCGTTGCAGTAGAACCAGAACGCCGTCAGATTCCGGTCAGAGAGATGTTCCAGGGTATCGACCTCACTGGCAAAATAAAACCCGATCACCTCATTGCAGGCAGTGTGGAGGCAAGCCTCGAGTTTGTGACTCCTGCAGCAGTATTTGTACCGACGCGAACCGGCGCAACGGCCAGAAGCATCGGCCGTTTCAGACTTCCTGTCTGGGTTATCGCGGTGAGTTCTCAGGAGGCAACATGTCAGAACCTTCAATTCTCATATGGAGTATTCCCTGTGCTGGAGAAAGACCATCCGGAGCACTGGAAGCCGTATGTGAAAGAATGGCTGCTACGGCATGGACTTCCGGGGGACATTGTTGTTCTGACCGAAGGGCCTTCAAAAAAACACCCGGACGCAAATCACAGGATGGAGATCATTGATCTAAAGTCTTCTGAGAACTAAAAGGGAGGAAATAATTCATGCCAGGCATTTACATTATGAGCTCTGAACCCCAGAGCGGCAAAACCCTCGCAGTACTTGGAATCATGGAGGCATTGGCAGGCCGTGTGCAACGCCTGTCGGTATTCAGACCTTTGGTACGTGAGGGAAATGAACATGACCGCCTTATCAGCCTTGTTGCCGCGCGATACTCTGTGCAAGGCACCTATGAGGATATGTACGGCACAACCTATGCACATGCCAGGGAATTGCTTACTGCAGACAAGCAGGAAGACCTTTACCGTGAGATACTTGAACGATTCAGAAGACTTGAGAGTACTTCCGACATTGTCGTTTGTATCGGTACGGATTATCGGAGTGTCTCATCAGCCCTTGAATTTGACTTCAATATAGAAGTGGCAAATAACCTCGGAACACCGGTTATACCGATTATAAAAGGATATAAAAGAAATCCATCGTTGATAGTGGATATGGCAAAAGTCCTGCTCAATACTCTCAAAGATAAAGGGATTGAACTTCTCTCTCTTTTCGTTAACCGCGTTCATCCCGAGGAAAAAGAGCATATGTTCACAGCGCTGAAACGTGCCTTCCCTGAAGTATCTCCAATCCAAGTGCTGCCGGAGAACCCCCTGCTCGATTCTACGAGCGTTCGTGAGATAGCTGATGCGCTGAACGCTGAGATGATCAGCGGCGATCCCGCATGGATGGACGGTGAGGTAAAGCATATAAAGATCGCGGCGATGGAGCTGCCTCATTTTCTTGACCATATCGAGGACGGCAGTCTGGTCATCACTCCGGGAGACAGGTCAGATATCATTCTGGGTTCGCTCACTGCTGACATGTCGCGGAACTATCCGCGAATTGCCGGCCTTTTGCTAACTGGAGGAATACCACCTGCCCAACAGGTCCGGAAGCTTCTTGACGGACTCGATGTGTCTCCTGTACCGGTACTCAGCGTCCGGACAGATACCTTCACTACCGCGATGAACGTACATGCAGTCGAACCATCCATAGTACATGGCAACACAAGGAAAATAGCGGCAGTCCTCGGCATGGTGGAATCTTCTGTTGATCTGCCCGCCCTGCTCGAACGGATTGCGGTCGCACGATCCAAAAAGCGAACCCCGCTGATGTTCCAGTATGAACTGATCGAACGCTCAAAGCAACAGCGGAGACATATCGTGCTCCCGGAGGGGGAAGAAGAGCGCATACTCAGGGCCGCAGAGATTGTGATCCTGCGCGGGATATGTGACATTACCCTTTTGGGAAATCCTGATGAGATCAGAAGAAAAATCAATGCTCTCGGCCTGTCGCTTGGTGATGTGAAGATAATGAATCCTGCTTCATCAGACCTCCGCAAACAGTTTGCTGATGCATACTTTGAAGCGCGCAAACATAAGGGCATATCACATGATATGGCCTTTGACACTATGTCGGATGTGAGTTATTTCGGTACCATGATGGTCCAACTCGGTTTCGCAGATGGTATGGTTTCCGGCTCAGTGCATACAACAGCACATACCATCCGTCCTGCACTTGAGTTCGTAAAAACAAAGCCGGGCATTTCTATCGTTTCAAGTGTATTCTTTATGTGCCTTGCAGACCAGGTACTTGTGTACGGAGATTGCGCTATCAACCCGGAACCCACAGCAGAGCAGCTTGCGGACATTGCTGTCAGCTCAGCAGAAACCGCCCGCGCTTTTGGCATTGAGCCCCGTATTGCAATGCTCTCATATTCAACGGGGGATTCAGGGAAAGGACCTGAGGTTGATAAATTGCGAACCGCAACAAAAATCGCCCATGAACACCGTCCTGACCTCAAGATTGAAGGGCCTATACAATACGACGCAGCAGTTGATACAGACGTAGCAAAGGTTAAGCTGCCAAAGAGCGAGGTCGCCGGACATGCAACGGTCTTCATCTTCCCGGACCTGAATGCCGGCAATAATGCCTATAAAGCAGTGCAACGCTCTGCGAATGCGCTCGCTATAGGCCCTGTGCTCCAGGGCCTTAACAAGCCAGTCAACGATCTTAGCAGGGGCGCAACTGTGCCTGACATTGTCAATACAATCGCAATCACAGCCATTCAGGCACAGACAGAGGGTGGACAATGAAGGTCGTTACGATAAACTGCGGAAGTTCATCGATCAAGTATGGTGTCTACAGCGCGTACGACTGCTCCCTGATTGCCTCAGGGCTCCTCGAAAAGATAGGGAGCACAGAAAGCCGCCTGAAACAGAAGAGGCTTGCGAAAGATGGCACGTTCGAGACCAGGGAAATCAGCGGACCGGTTGCTGACCATTGGGAGGGATTTACGTTCATTATGAAGACGAATGCTGATGACCGCATCATAAAGGACGATTCCGAACTCTTTGGCATCGGGCATCGTGTAGTACACGGCGGCGAACTTTTCAGCAAACCGGCGATTATTGATGACAAAGTCATTTCAGCAATACGAATGCTTATCCCGCTTGCTCCTCTCCACAACCCGCACAATCTTCTTGGCATCGAAGTTGCCCGCAAACGCTCGCCTAACGTACCGCAGGTTGGGGTGTTCGACACAGCTTTCCATCAGACTATCCCGCCGCATTCATTCCATTATGCCCTGCCATACGAGTTTTATACAGACCACCATGTTCGCAGATATGGTTTTCATGGCACTTCCCATTACTATGTTGCAAAAATAGCAGCAACGCATCTCGGCAGACCGCTGGAGGAAGTGAATCTCATTACCCTCCATCTCGGCAACGGAGCAAGCGCAGCAGCTATACAAAATGGAAAATGTATTGACACATCAATGGGACTTACACCTCTTGAAGGCCTTGTCATGGGAACGCGCTGTGGCGACATCGACCCTGCAGTACATTTCTATCTGATGAGGCAGACTGGGATGTCTGCTGATGAGATAGAAAAACTCCTGAATTCCCAAAGCGGGCTGAAAGGCATCTGCGGAATGAACGATATGAGGCAGATTCAGCAAAAAGCTGAAGCAGGCGATGAGCGGGCAATGCTTGCTCTCGACATGTTTTGCTACAGGGTCAGAAAATATATCGGTGCCTATAGTGCAGTTATCAGCAGAACCGATGCGATTGTTTTTACCGGCGGCATAGGCGAAAACTCGGCAGCAGTCCGTGAGAGAACCTGCTCAGGCTTGGATAATCTTGGAATCTCACTCGACCTGAAAAAGAACAAAGCTGTTACCGGCAAAATATCTGAAATCCAGCGGGAAGGGGCTTCAATAAAAATAATGGTAGTAGCGACAGACGAAGAGCTCGAAATAGCTCGACAAACTATTGAGACGATCAATAAGAGGACTTAGTGTCTATCTATACGCTAAGAATCAAGGGTTACGTCATTCCCCGCCGTGATCGAAGAATCCACCCTTCGACAGGCTCAGGCTGACAAGTGTCATGGTGAGCTTGTCGAACCATGGATCCGGTCAAGCCGGATAATGACAAAATAGGAGTCCACATACAGAATGATTGACGCAAAAACATACAATATCGTAGAGACGCTCAAAAACGGCATGCGTGTCACAGTCCGCGCAATCAGGGCTGACGACAAGAAAGCGCTCCTTGAAGCATTTAAGGACCTCGAAGACGAAACACTGTACCGTCGTTTCTTTGCGCCGAAAAAAGAGCTGAATGACAGGGAGCTGAAACAGCTGACAGAGGTCGATTTTGACCGAACAGTAGCTCTTGTAATCACCCATTCGGCCGGCGGTCGCGAGAAGATAATCGGTGGCGGACGGTATATCCCATTTCAAGATGCTGAAGGTGCTGACAAAGCAGAGTTTGCTATGATTGTGGAGGAGGATTTTCAGGGCTTCGGATTGGGAAAACTTATTTTCAGGCACCTTCTGTTGATTGCACGTGCGCGGGGTATCAACACGTTCGAGGCAGAGGTACTCCCTGCAAACGACCGGATGCTCAACCTCCTCAGGAAGAGCGGTCTGCCAATGAACATGGTAACGAGGGATGAATCTGTCTACGTGTCGATAGATCTGAAACCGCCTCAGAGATAAATTGAATGCATGAAATCCTGACAGTAACGTTAAAGCTGAGCATTATCATTTTTTTGATAACCGCTATGCTGAACATTGGAACAAGCCTGACGCTGGGACAGATTCTCGCACCCCTGCGCAATGCCCGTCTGGTGATCGCATCTCTTGGGGGGAGTTATATTGTGGTAGTATGAGTACTATCTAATACGCAGGTAATCTGCGAAAAATGAATGGGTAGAAAAAGTGCAGGGGACTAAAACGGGGAATCTTTTCTTTTACTTCATTCGTTCAGTCTATTATAATTACAGGGGTGAATAGCATACGAACTGATGAACGGGAGTTCTCCATGAAAACATCTTCTTTCTTTGGAATTTTTTTGCAGGCCTTTGTGTTGTGTACGCTTGCATTTTCCGGCTTATCTTTCGCCCTGACGCTTGAAGAGGCGCTCTCGATGTCAAGAGAGACACTTCCTTCATACAAAGCTGCTTTTCTGCGGATACAATCGACTGAGGCACTGTATAATGCTTCGCTCGCTCCCTATCTGCCATCGCTCGACGCATCGACTGTGCAGGAGCGGCATTTCACATCCTTTGGAGAATTTAATACCTGGGGATATGATGTGACATTATCGTATACCTTATGGGACTGGGGAAACAGAAAGGCAAACAGGAACATTGCCGGACTGAATCTCAATATCAGCCAGGAAGACTTCAGGACAAGCCTGCTTGACCTCGAATTTAACGTGAAATCCGCTTTTTATACTGCAGTCGCACGTAAGGAAGCTCTCGATCAGAGAAAAATACAGATGCAGGATGCGGAAAAAGATTATGAAGTCGCTGAGGGGAGATACAAGTTCGGGGTAGCGAAGATGTCGGATACGCTGCAGTCGTCTGTCCGGCTTGAGCAGGCGCGTTTTACGCTGGTACAGGCTGAAGGTGATTTCAGGAAAGCCCTCCTTGAACTGCACTCCCTTATCGGAAGAAATCCTGATGCCGCATATGATATTCAGGGCTCTCTCGGCACCGAACTGAAACTCCCTGCGAGAGATCGGCTTTCTCAGGCGGTGATTCTCAGGCCGGAGATAAAACAGGCGGAGGCCTCACTGAAAATCGAGGAAAACAATAAAGCCATCGCGCTCAGTGCTTTTTTCCCATTGCTCTCCACAAACGCTTCTTATCAAACAACATCCGGCGGAGTAAGCGGTGTTGCTCTTGGTGAGGCAGGGATAACAGAGGACAAGATACTCGGATTCACCGCGACATGGAATGTGTTTGAACTCGGCAAATTTTACCGGATAAAATCTTCAGAACTGGAAAAAGGCGTTGCGCGTGAGAGACTGAATGATCTCAAGAGGCAGTTCGTCCTCGATGTCAATAAGTCATATGAAGATCTGGTTACCGCTTTAAAAAATCTGAATGTTGCGCAGCAGCAGCTGAAACAGGCTGAGCAGAATTACTCGCAGGCCTTGGGTGAATACAAGGTCGGAAAGGGCGATATCCTCTCGCTGGTGCAGGCGGAGAGCCAGCTTGCCAACGCACGCGAGCAGCATATCAGCTCGAAATTGAACCTTATGCTCTCGAAGACACTTCTTGAAAGAACAGCCGGGATCGACACGATCGAGGCACTCAATCAGTAACGGATAATTAAAAAAATCTCGCATGAAGAAATATCTATTCATTATTGTCGCAGTTGCTCTTTTGGTCTCCGGCTTCTTTCTCTACCGGTACTTCACGAAATCCGGGACCAAAGTCCTGGAGACAGCGAAGGTCACGAAGGGAACTATACGGGGAGTGATCGTCGAAACCGGGATCATCAAGCCGCAGGTCGGAGCGCTGGTGAAGATCGGCGCCAGGGCAACAGGAACGATCGAGCAGATGTATGTAAAGATCGGCGACAGGGTGAGAAAAGGCCAGCCCGTCGCACTCATCGACGATAGGGAAATCCAGAAAGCGGTCGAACAACAGAAGGCCGCGCTCATCTCCGTCCGGAATACCCTTTCGCAGATCGAACTTACCTATCCGGAACGTATCCGTGAGGCAAAGGCAAACTACGAATATGCAAAGGTCAACTACGAGCGCGAAACAGAACTTCTGAAACATGAGTATACGACAAAGGACAGTGTCGATAAAGCCAGGAGCCTGTCTGAGGCTGCTGGAGCCAACCTTAAACGGCTCGAAGGAGAATATGATACCCAGGTCAAGGTAGCAAAAGCGAATGTCGACGATATCGCGGCATTGCTGAAACAGCAGGAGACAAGGCTTACCTATACGAGGATCTATTCTCCCATGGACGGGATTGTATCCGACGTAACAGCGCAGAAGGGAGAGACGATCGTCGCCGGTCTCCAGGTTGCGAACCTTGTCACTGTTCTCGACCCCACGAGTCTTGAGATGTGGATATACGTCGATGAAACGGATATCGGACGAGTAGCGCTCGGCCAGGCAGTGGAATACTATGTCGACACGTATCCCGACAAACTCTTTCACGGAACGATCGGGAAGATTTATCCGCAGCCGGTGGTGAAGGATAATATTGTATATTATCTTGCGATTGTAAAAGTATCGAAAGACGATACAAATTTCCTGAAACCCGAGATGACAACCCACATAAAGATCATTTTCTCCGAGCAGTCAAATATTCTTATCGCCCCGAACGCAGCAATAAAATTTGAACAAGGCAGGCAGGTCGCATACAGGGTGACCGGACCGGACAAGGTTGAAAAGGCAGAGGTGAAAACAGGCGTTCGGGGAGAAGAACATACAGAAATCCTTTCGGGCGTGAAAGAAGGGGACGTGCTCGCAACCAAGCTGATTTTGCCGGTTTTGGTAAAAACAAACAACCAGTAACCATAATCACTGAAGGTTAAACGATCATGCCTTTATGCCTCATGGAAGATATCAGGAAAACATACCGCATGGGAGATCTCGACGTCGAAGTCCTGAAAGGTGTCAATCTCCGCGTTGAAAAGGGAGAGTTTGTGGCGATCATGGGCACTTCAGGCTCCGGAAAAACAACCCTCATGAATATTATCGGTTGTCTCGATATTCCTACATCGGGCCATTACCTTCTGTCGGAAAAGGAAGTTTCGCGTCTCTCTGATGATGAATTATCGGTCATACGAAACGAGCATATCGGTTTTGTATTTCAGAACTTCTATCTTCTTCCCTACGCGACTGTCCTTGAGAATGTCTTACTGCCTTCACTCTATATCGAAAAGCGCAAAGATAACGTTCAACACCGTGCTATGGAAATCCTGCAGGTTGTCGGATTAAAAGAACGCACGAAATTCAAGCCGCCTCAATTGTCCGGCGGCGAGCAGCAGCGCGTCGCAATTGCGAGGGCGCTGGTAAACGACCCTGATCTGCTCCTGACCGATGAACCGACAGGACAGCTGGACAGCAATACCGCTGTCGAGATCATGACATTACTCGCCGAGATGAACAGGCTGGGGAAAACCGTTATCCTCATAACCCATGACCCGAACATCGCCGCTTACGCCGGCAGGACCATTCAGATCCAAGACGGCGTCATTGTCGAATGATTAATTATTAATAAGGTCATAAGTATGAAGACTTTAGATTGTAAAATCCCTCCGCACCTCCCTTTACCAAATGGAGGAATAATTCCCCTCTTTGGCAAAGAGGGGCAAAGGGAGATTTTTTCAATCATAATGCCTTACTTGTGCATGCCTTTGTAATGGTCAGGCTTCTTAACATTCTTTCACAATCGCTGAGAGCGGTGATGGCCTTCAAACTGAGGACGTTCTTCTGTCTTATCAGCGTAGCGCTCGGAATAGCTTCGATAACCGTCATTGTTGCCGCAACTGAAGGGGCGTATAAAAAAGCTTTCGAAATCGTCGATAGGTTCGGTCCCGACTCGCTGCTCATTTTCGGCGGCGGGGAAGAAGCGAGGGCAACGGGACAGCGGCAGAAGACGATCACGCTTGCCGACATCGAGGCTGTGAGAGAGGCTTTCTACAGCGCCTATCTGGTCGTTCCGATGACGGTCATGCGCGATATCCCGGTATCGTATAAGGCAAATAAATACCAAACGATGATCGTAGGTTCAACAAGCGATTACAGCCGGGTCTGGACATGGCCTGTTATCCAGGGATCTGATTTCACTGACAGGGAAGTAAAGGGGCTAAAGAACGTCGGACTTATCGGCCAGTTCCTTGCACGAGAACTCTTCGGTGATGAAGATCCCATCGGGAAAACCATTCTTGTGAGGAGGATACCTGTTCAGATCGTCGGGGTTCTCTCGGAAAGGGGAACGACGCCTGCAGGAGATCGTCTTGACGACAGGATCGTCATGCCGATTACTACGCTTATGCGGAAATTGCAGAACGAGTCGCAATACGTTTCAGCATTGCGGATACGGTTCCTTGATCAGGAGAATATTTACACCTATGTCAAGGAACTGCGCTCGTTCATGAGAAAGCGTCACAGACTCCCCGCTGAAGAACCGGATGATTTTACGATCATCTCACCGCGTGAAATCGTAAAATTCCTTGTCGCACTTACCGGATCATTGGTCATATTCCTCGGGGTAACCGGAATCATTGCGCTGGTTGTTGCTGGGTTTGTGCTCGCAAATCTCTTCCTGTTGTCAGTCAAGGAGAGGACAAAGGAAATAGGGATCAGGAGGGCGACAGGCGCAAAAAAACGCGACATCCTCATCCAGTTTCTCGGGGAATCAGTCGCGATAACAACGTTGGGGGGTATCCTGGGTTTTCTCATCGCTCTCGGAGCTTCAAAACTCCTCATGTATATCGCACAGTTCCCGATCTATTTTTCATGGAAGGCGTTCGTAGCCAGCCTTCTCCTTGCGTGGGCTGTCGGCATCGGGTTCGGCCTCCAGCCGGCCAACAGGGCTGCCAACCTGAAACCGATAGAAGCGATACGGGGATGAAAAGGATCTCTCTCAATCTTAAGATCGCTATCCGTTCGTTATTAAATTTCAAACTCAGAACCGCCCTTGCGGTCCTCGGTGTTTTTCTCGGCACCTTTTCATTGATTGTCGTCTCGAACCTTTCGGATTCGCTGGCGTTAAAAACCGAACAGGAAGCCGAGAGTTTCGGGAAAAACCTTTTAATCGTCAGAAGCGGCGTTGTCAGAAAATTCGGCACGAGCACACGATTACTGAGTGAGGCGACAACGCTCAGCCTCGCGGATGCCAAAACGATCGCAGAGGGATCAATACACATAAAAAATGTCTCTCCTTCGGGCAATAAAACATTCCCCGTCCGGTATGGAAATACCGTCCTTGCTTCGATACTTGTTGTCGGGGTCACTCCGAACTATCCTGAGATAAGGAACTTTCATGTAAAGGAGGGGCGTTTCATCTCGCATGACGATGAGAGGACGCTCGGTAAAGTCGTGGTTATCGGAACGAAAATAGCCGATAAATTATTCGGGAAAGAAAACCCTGTCGGAAAGCACATCCTCATCTGGCGTGTCCCCTGCGAGGTGATCGGCATCATGGAAGAAAAAGGCGTCGACATCTCCGGGCTGGATCAGGACAACCAGATTTTTATTCCTTTGAACACCTATCTCAGACGTCTCGTGAATAAAGAATATATCAGCAATATATCAGTTCAGCTCATTGGCGAAGCGTCTCTTGCCCCTGCAAAATCAGGAATCGAAGACATACTGCGGCAAAGACACAAAATAGCGGTTGATCAAGTCGATGACTTCACCGTCATCGACCTCAAGGACGTTATGGCTCTTAAAACGCAGGCTATGTCGATGATAAAAGTGCTCGGCAGGGTATCGGCCGTCGTTTCATTCCTCATCGGGGGGCTCGGCATCCTTTCCATCATGATCTTCATTGTGAATGAGAGAAGAGTCGAGATAGGAATCCGGAGAGCGGTCGGCTCCCGGAAACGGGATATTATTCTGCAGTTTTTGCTCGAAGCATCTTTTATTTCCTTCAGCGGCGGGACGGTAGGGGTTATTCTCAGTTCCCTGGCAAGCGTCGCCATCTTCCTCTTTTCCGGACTTCCGTTCACGTTCTCCCCTGCGGCGCATTTTCTTTCTTTTCTTGCATCGGTCGTCGTTGGAATCCTGGCGGGTATCTATCCCTCTCAGAAGGCGACCAGGATTCAGCCCGTTGATGTTATAAGGTCATAGCGTTTTTACTGCCGGGAACGAGAGAAAAGGCAGCGCTAAGTGTAACCTTCTTCGCAGTATCAGGCTTCGCGCACCACGGTCTCTTTGTCCTTCAGCGTCAGATAACCAGAGAGGATAATCAACAGGCCGCCGGCAACCGAATGAATACCGGGGATCTCTTTCAGGAAAATCATGCTGAAGATGATCGCGCATACAGGCTCAAGGTAGCCGAGGACTGCAGCCCTGTTCGCAGTGACATACCGAAGCCCTTTAAAGTAGAGGACAGGCGCAACCGTAGAATGTACAATCCCGATAAAAATATAGCTCCAGAGGGCTCCCATGGGAATATCCCGGACAAAAGGGGCAAGAATGATGGCAATAGTACAATTCTGGAGAAACGTAAGGACCAATGGGTCAAATTCCTGCGCATGCATCCTTGCTAAGAGGATGATCCCTGCATAGGCGAGTCCGGAAAAAAGCCCTGCAGCGATACCCGGCAGCTGGTCCCCTTGCACTGAAAGCCCGTCAAGCATCACCCAGAGCCCGATTGATGCCAGGATGATGATGAAAACGATCTTCTTTGTAATTTTTTCATGCAGAAAAACAGGTGCGAGAAAAGCAACGATCACCGGCGCTGTGTAATGGGTCAGGACCGCATTGGCGATGGTGGTGTTTTTGAACGCGTAGAAGAACGTGAAGGTGTTCACAAGTGATACAAGGCCGAGTATGACGGGATACCGCAGCTTTCTGATATCAGGGAATTCTTTGCGGTATTTTTTCTGCGAGAGGAGCATCCCCTGGGCAACCAAAGATACGACAAGTGAAGAGAACATGAGGGTATGGATCTCCACGCCAGAAAGTCGGACAACCACACCGAGGGAACTCCAGAGAAATATCGCGAGCAGTATATAAACGGACGCCATGCTTTTAGCAGATAGCAGACAGCTCCGTATGGAACATGATGCATCCTCCTTGAGATATTATGCGTACTGTGATCCGTTTCAGTAGTATATCACGCATCCTTTTACACCGACAGAGGGAGCACCTTGATAAATTCCTCCGGTATCAGCAACCATAAAAGATGGACCTTTTTGAAGAAGCTGCTTCAGACCGCCCCCTTGCCTATCGCATGTGCCCGAGGACACTTGACGAATATACCGGACAACAGCATATTCTCGGTCCGGGCAAGTTACTGCGGCGTGCTGTTGAAGCGGACCGGATCACATCAATCATTCTCTACGGACCGCCCGGAACAGGGAAGACAGCGCTTGCACGTGTAATCGCCCAGAAGACAAAGGCCCATTTCGAATGGCTGAATGCGGCAACGATCGGGCTCGATGAAATTCGGAAGGTGATTCAGGGGGCAAAAACGAGAAGGATGAACGGCGTCCATACCATCGTCTTCCTCGACGAAATCCACCGCTTTAATAAACTCCAGCAGGATGCGCTCCTGCCGGATGTCGAGGAGGGAAACATCACCCTCATCTCCGCGACTGTGGAAAATCCGTTCTTCTATGTAAACTCCGCTCTGCTTTCGAGAAGCCAGATATTCGAGCTGAAACCCCTTGCCGAGGACGATATCCTGAGCATCCTCAATAATGCTCTCAAGGACAGGGACCGCGGTCTTGGGAATCTCAACCTTCAGGCGGATGAAGCTGCACTGAAACATATTGCCCGCATGTCTGACGGAGATGCGCGAAAAGCCCTTTCATCCCTCGAAATTGCAGCACTCACCACATCTCCCGACGCCGAAGGTCAGGCGCGGATAACGGTCGCTATCGCTGAGGAGTCGATACAGAAAAAAGCGGTTGTCTATGATAAAAAGGGCGATCAGCATTACGATACGATTTCCGCCTTTATAAAGAGCATGCGCGGTTCAGACCCCGACGCAGCGGTCTATTATCTCGCGAAGATGATCTACGCGGGCGAAGACCCAAGGTTCATCGCACGGCGGATCGTCATATGTGCTTCTGAAGATGTCGGGAATGCCGACCCCATGGCATTGGTCGTTGCAATATCCGCGCTGCGCGCCGTTGAATTTGTCGGAATGCCCGAAGGGAAAATACCTCTGGCGCAAGCGGTCATTTACATTGCGAAGGCCCCGAAAAGCAACGCAAGCTACATGGCTATAGAGGCTGCGCTAAAGGATATCGCGACTGAAGAAACAATGGAAGTGCCGGACCACCTGAAAGACAGCCATTACCCCGGCGCAAAAAAACTGGGGCATGGAGAAGGCTATAAATATCCCCATGACTATGACGGGCCTGTCGAACAGGAATACCTCCGGAAAAAAAAGAAATACTATACTCCGTGAAGAATAATGAAGGAATAGATTCCGGGGCAAGCCCGGAATGACAGATAAAACAAACACTTACAATTGTCATCCTCGGGCTTGACCCGGGGACCCAGGGTATTTTTAACATATTGAGGGTCTCATAATTGAATATACATTTATTAGAAAATCTCCCCTTGCCCTTCTTTGCCATCCTTCGACAAGCTCAGGATGACAATAAAGCTGTCATGGTGAGCCTGTCGAACCATGAAAGGGAGGTCAGAAGAGAGATATGATCCAAAAAAATACTCTCGAACTGCTCGAATTTCATAAACTCCTCAGGCTGATCTCTGATTTTGCATACAGTGACGCCTCAAGGCAGTCTATAGCGAATATTCGCCCGCTTCAGGACAGGGAGGATATCGAAAAAAGGCTCGGCTTGATCGGCGAGATACGGAAGATATCACAACAGGGAAATCGCCTCAGATTATCTCAGTTTCCTGATATCTCATTGCCCCTGGTCAGGATAAGACCCGAAGGCGCTGTCCTCGAAGCCCGTGAACTGGCCGACTTTATGCCGGTTTTAGAGATTGCACAGGAGATATCACTTCAGGTCCGGGAAGAAGAACTCCCCCTCCTTCGGGGACTCGCGGAACCGCTGACAGGATTCCCCGATATTTTGAAGGTCCTGAAAAAGTCAATCAACAGCGAAGGGGCTATTCTCGACAGCGCATCTTCCCTGCTTGCCGAACTGAGGGCACAGATACGCAGACTCGAAAGCCGGATGCGAAAAAAACTCGAAGAGATCGTGAGGGATGATAAGATCTCTGCTTTGCTCCAGGACGATTTCATCACGACGCGTTCAGGGAGATGGGTCATCCCGGTGAGGATGGATGCAAAAGGAATGGTCCCCGGAGTTGTCCATGATGTTTCAAAATCAGGCGAAACAGCTTTCATAGAGCCGCTCGGAATAATTAACCTTGCAAATGAGCTCGAAAACCTTATTGCAGATCAGAAGGCTGAGGAGATTCGGATACTGAGGAACATCTGTTCGATCATACGCAAACAAGTTGAAGGGATTGAGGCCGAGTTTAAAGTCCTCGTCTATCTCGATGTCCTTCACTGTATCGCCATGCTTTCCGACCTTTTACATATGGAGTCTGCGGCAATCGACGATGCAGGGGGGATTCATCTTTCCGGGGCGAGACACCCTCTCCTGCACCTCGCGTTTCAGAAGGCGGGGCTGACACAGGAGGTCATACCCCTCGATATAACGTTGGGGGGCGACAACACGGTAATGGTAATTACCGGAGCCAATGCCGGAGGAAAGACTATCGCGCTTAAAACGATCGGACTTCTCATGATCATGGCATTGTCCGGAATGCCCGTCCCCGCTGACTCATCATCGAGATTTCCGCTCATACAGAACCTGCTCGTTGATATCGGGGATGAACAATCCATAGAAAACAACCTCTCGACGTTTTCTGCCCACATCTCGAACATCTCGGAAATACTCGGAAAAACCGATAGAAAGACCATCGTCCTGCTCGACGAACTCGGCACTGGTACAGACCCCGATGAAGGGGGCGCTCTCGCATGCGCAGTATTGAAGGATTTGAAAAAGAAGGAAGCGCTCGTTTTCGCCACCACTCACCTTGCCGATATAAAGGGCTTCGTCCACAGGACCGGGGGAATGATGAATGCTTCGATGGAGTTCGACGGGAAAACACTCACACCGCTCTACCGGCTAAGAACAGGAGAGCCGGGCCAGTCGCACGCCCTTGAAATAGCGAAGAGATACGGCCTGTCCGAAGATTTGATCCGGGACGCAAAAGAGATGCTCGGGAGTGCCAAGGTTGAGTTTGATAACCTGACCGCGGATCTTAACGAAAAACGACTCCAGTATGAGCAGACACTGAACGATCTGAACAAGGTAAAAACAGACGCAGATGAAAGAACCGTTCGGCTCGAAAAACTCACGGCTGAAACAAAAGACAAACAGAAAGAGATCCTCGCACGCGCTTACCAGGAGGCTTCGGATATCATTGCAGATACCAAGCGGCATATGCGCGCCTTCCTTGATGAATTGAAGAAAAAAGGGAGAGACGACGGCCGCACGCTTCTGAAACAGATCGAGTCACAGCAGGAATATGTTGCGGAAAAAATAAAAGAATACGATACCAGCGACAAAGGTGCCCCTCCGATAGATGCAATGCAAATAGGGGATACCGTATTTATCAAATCTCTCAATTATGACGCACCGGTGGTGGAGATTAACCGCAACACAGGCCGCATCAAAGTACTTGCAAAAAACATGGAGGTTGAAGTGCCCATCTCTGAGGTCGGTTATATGAGAGGAAAATCCCTGCCCTCTGCAGGGACCGTACGGACATTGCAAAATGATGAAACAATCGCATTGGAGGTCCATCTGAGAGGCTTGAGGGTCGATGAGGCAATGTCAAAGCTCGAGCATTTTCTCAACCATGCATCCATGGCGGATCTGCGTGAGGTAACCGTTGTCCACGGTATCGGCAAAGGACTGTTATCCAGAGCGGTGCATCAACATCTTAGCGAACACCCGCTGGTAACGTCTTTCAGAAGCGGCACAATCGATGAGAGAGGCAGCGGGGTAACGATTGTAAAATTAAAATGATCTCATGTACTATTAAGGAATATTCTGATCGGAGGTAAATTCGTCGCTGCACCGGATGAATAGTAAATGAATAGAGATGTTGACCGTCAACGAAAAGAATAAAAAACCAATCTTCTCCGTCAGCCTTCTTGCAGTCATGGCAGTGTATCTTCTTGCGGGTGGTTGCGCCACTACTGTTGATGATTTAATCCGCGAACGATATGAGGGCAGGTCTGCAGTCTATGCAATCAGCAGTGATAAGGCATGGGAAATCACCAGGACCGTTCTACTGGAAGCAGGCGCAAAACCGGCGGAAATCGAGGACGATCGGGCAGAGAATGTGACAAACTGGGTCAGCGTTCTGGGAGTATTTATAGAACCGGTTAACCCGGAGAGGACACGCATAACAGCGCAACGGCCGCCTACCCCTTGCAACCCCCTGCCGCCGCCACTGACTGAGGACATGTTTATTGAACGCTTTGACAAGGCAGTCAATCTGCTTAAATCCGGCAAGCCCCTGCCTGCGCCATTGCTCAGATAACTATTATTTCGTATCGTATTGAATCATTGTATTACTACTTCGATATCGGGCAATCTTGCCCTGATAGCGTCTTCTATACACCTATTGTCGCACTTGATGCACGGACCGCCGCAATAGATTACGGCCTTATTGTCCCTGAACTCGATCAACTCGGCACAGCTGTCATGGGCGGTCAAGATACATTCGAGGCTTTCGAGCACCTCCCGTATCTTCGCTTCAGTATTTTTTGCATATGTGTCAGCCATTATCGGTATCTCCTGTATGCTGGCATTACCTCACCGTTCGTTGTATTATCGCTCTCCAATCTTATATCATATCGGTAGGGAATTTTTCACTATGGATCTTCACAGCAAAACATTCGCCATCCTTTTTTTATGCGCGTTTACCCTGTTAATTAACCTCCCCTTCGGCCATGCGAGGGCGAAGGCAACGAGATATTCCCTGCGCTGGTTTCTCTACATCCATATTCCCATTCCTCTCATATTCATCGCGAGGACCATTTCCCATATCGAATTCAAATATATCCCCATTCTTGTACTCGCCGCGATAACCGGCCAGATTCTGGGCGGCAAACTGGAGCTTTAGCAGTGCGAATAAGCGTCATTCGGCAACTGAAGAAGCGGAATGACGCTTATTCGAAACAGGCAATAAAAAGAGGTGAGCAATTAACCTCGCCCTCAATGAATGGATAAAAAGATATGCTATTTCGCTGCACTTTTTAGTCTCCTGAGATACTAAAGAGACCCGAATTCTGCAAGCACTATCTGGAGCCTGACTGGCATGCTTAGGCTCTAATGGGCGTTCTGCAGTTCTTTCGACGCCGGAGTCTGACCTCCCTGCACGCCCAGCCGCCCACCTGTACCGAGCCCACCTTTCACGGTTTGTGCCTTATAATTACGTACTGCCCTGACCAGCTTATTGTATGAATCCATGAAAGCAGCTGTGAGAATCTTTCCTTCCGGCGTATTTGTGTAACCTCCTAATGAGCCGCCCGCATCACTGCCGAACACACTTCCAAAGAGGGCAAAATCGTAGTTTTTCGCGCTCCCCTCTGCAGCGGCCAGTTGCACGCCGGAGCGGTTGTCGATGAGAAGCAGTGTTGTGGAAGCTTCATTTGCCTTCAACCCTCCAGCTACAGCGCCTACAATACTGCCGGCCCTGCCGAACAATCCCCCTATGGCGCCTCCCAAACCACTGGTGCCTTTTTTGCTAAAGGTTATAGAAGGGCTTACGGTGTAATCGGCGGCAACTATCTGCCCTTTGCCGAAATTGCTGCCCTCGCGTATCTCGCCGCTCTGCTCGAAAGCCCGTTCCTGCATCATGTTATCCATTGCACGGCCACGTTCGACTACCACAAAACAGTTTGACTGCTGAACCATCAGGCGAAGGACAGGGACAGTCGAGCCAAGCTTATATTCTCTCAGGTCCCCATACCACGGAGCATTCTGATCTTCAACGACGGCAAGCGTACCAAGAGATTCATCACATCTCTCAAGCTGGCTGCTGGTGCCCTCGGCAGTGGAGCCACCGGCGGCTCCGGTCACGGGAGTTTTTGAGCCCCCCAGAACCGGTTCTGTAGCACCGCATTCCGCCAATCCCAGTGCGAATACCAACGCCATACCGATACACGCGATGCCAAGTCTTTCAATGATATTCAATTGTTTTGTCTTCATAGCCATCTCCTTATTCATCGGGGCATTTTCCCGTGTTTGATTGTATCGTCTATAAGCACTGCCATTCCTTTTAAACCCTACCAAGTTTATCTGAAACTTACAGCCTTTTCAACCGGAATCGAGAGTAGTTTGCCGATATGAATAACCCCGAAGCAAAGCTTCGAGGAATTATTTTGATTAAAAAATTAAGGCTGTCACAACCTTCTCCTGAACAGTGCGAAAAACTGTTCTTTCACCTTCTCAAAGAATGGGCGTTTCAGCCATACTTCAAGTGTTATTTGGTTGGAATGCCCTAAATCCGCATCGAACATCTCTGTCATTTGTCCGGCAAAATCCGCATCAACAATCCCAACATTGCCTTCATCATTTATCCTGAGCGACTGAAAATCAAGATTCGTTGAACCGATTACGCTCCACATGCCGTCAAAGACAGCAGTTTTCGCATGGAGGATCTCCCCCTGATAACCGAATATCTCAACCCCGGCTTTCAGGAGCTTTGTAAAAAAAGCCCTGCCTGCATAGTGCGCAGAGGCAATATCTGATGTTCCCGGCAGGAGCAGTTTGACATCTACTCCCCTCGATTCCGCGTTTTCAAGTACGTGCAGCATTCTCCTGCTCGGGGTAAAATAAGCTGTCGTCAGATATATGCACTTTTGGGCCTGATCAATGCTGTAGTAAAGCAGCTTTCTCATGTTCCTTCTCCCCCTGGCAGAACTTGCGAAGATGGGGATAACCGCAAGGCCTTCAGCTGTTGGTTCAATATTTACGTCGAATTGAATCGGTGCACCTTTCCATATCTCCCAGCTTTTTTTAAAGATATCAAGTAATGTTTTCGCTATCGGACCTTGAAGAAATATGCCCGTATCCCTCCATCCCTTGATCTTCCTGACCTTGTGGTATCCCCTGTATTCATTCGCGATATTGATACCGCCCGTGAACGCCTTAAGGCCGTCGATGATGATGACCTTTTTATGGTCCCTGTGAACATAATGGAACGGATCTGTCCACTTAAATGGGTGTGATGCTCTGATATGAACCCCTGCCTTTTTGAGGCTTTTCCAGAATTTTATCGGGGTAGAGATCGAGCCGAAGTGATCATACAGGAGATAAACACCTACGCCTTCAGATGCTTTTCTTTTCAGGATTTCCGCCAATTCATTCCCTGTTTCGTCATTGCGGAATATGTAGAATTCAAGGCAGACAATTTTCTTTGCTTGTTCTATTTCATCAAATATCATGTGGAATGATTCTTTGCCTTTCCACAAGAGTGAGACGCTGTTGCCGTCTACGAAAGGCGTCCCGCAGACATCCTGTATTGTTTGGGTTGAAAAAGCCTGGTGTTCGTACTGCTCATCCATTACTACATAATTGCTTAAAAAACATTTTCTGTCAATCAGGCAGTCCATAGCAATTTCTTTAAAAAATCAGCTAAAATTAAACAGTATCTGAACATCGTAATGAATGTATCCATAAAGAACATAAAAGAGAAGGATTGCACGTGCGACGTCTTGATACTTCCTTTTACAGAAGAAGATTCACGGCTTTATAAAAACCTTGATCAGGCGACACTCCGCCTCATCAAAAGAGTTTTTTCAAAAGAATTCCACGGCAAACTGAACGAAGCCCTTCTGATCCCTGCTCCTGAAAACATCAAGCCTCAGAGAATCCTCCTCGTCGGTCTCGGAAAGAAAACGGGTATCTCATCAGAAAAAGCACGGCAGGCCGGCGGGAAATCGGCATCTTATCTGCGCGGCCTGGGGATGAAACGAATCGCTCTGTCAACAGATTTACTGTCGTCATTACGTATTTCACCGGCGGATTTTCTCGAAGGCTTTTTGCTTGGTCTCTACACATTCAAAAAATATACAGGAGAAAGGGATGCAGGCAAAATCGATTCCATTGTTGTCCTCTCCGGGGAAAACCGAAAACTGAGGGGTGATATCCGGTGGACAAAATCAGCAGCTTCCTCGGTATGGTTTACCCGTGATCTGATCAACACCCCGGCCAATGATATGACGCCCGCACACCTCGCGAATGCGGCCCTGTCCTTAAAGCAAAAGAATCTTTCTGTGAACATATTGGAGAAAAACGATGTTCGCAAACTCGGCATGGCCGCTTACCTCGCGGTTGCACGTGGGTCGGATGAACCGCCGAAGTTCATTGTCCTTCATTACAAAGGCGCCTCTGGTTCGCCTCTGGTGTTAATAGGGAAATCGATAACCTTTGACAGCGGCGGGTTATCATTAAAACCTGCCGACGGCATGGAAAAAATGAAATACGATATGGCAGGGGGAGCAGCCGTGCTGGGGATATTCAAGGCTGTTTCCGAACTGAAACTGCCGGTTCATCTTGTCGGCATCCTGCCCGCTACCGAGAACGTTATCGGAGGGGCTGCGTCGAAACCAGGGGATGTCGTGAAGGCGATCAACGGTACGACAATCGAAATAATAAGCACGGATGCCGAAGGCCGGATGACGCTTGCCGACGCCCTCGGGTACGCCAAACGCTTTAAACCGAAGGCAATCGTCGATATTGCGACCCTCACCGGCGCATGTTCCATAGCGCTCGGAAACGAAGCAATCGCCATTATGGGGAGCAGCAGAGAATTAATTGATAAAATGATACATTCCGGGCATAATACCTATGAGAGGGTATGGGAAATGCCGCTCTTCGAAGAATATAAAGAGTATCTGAAAAGCGACATCGCTGATTTGAAAAACAGCGGAGGGAGAAGCGGTTCCCTTGCCTCATCAGCATCCTTTCTCGCTGAATTTGTTGGTAATATCCCGTGGGTTCATCTCGATATAGCGGGAACCGCATGGCTGGAAAAGGAAAAACCATACGCGCCGAAAGGCGCTTCAGGTATCGGGGTGAGATTGATGCTCAATTTTCTAAAGGAGTGGAAATGATAGTATTGAAATGCATCCTTGTCCTCTCGTTTCTCTGTATTCCCGCCTTTGCATTGGCGTGGGGGCCTTTGACTCACATTTATCTCGGGAATGAACTCTGCTCACTCGGCGCGCTCCTTCCCGCCGGCATCATCGAAATAATACGTCGTTACCGCAAGGACTTTATTTACGGGAATCTCATGGCCGACATTATCGTCGGGAAAAAATATTTGCCTGACCACAAAAACTCGCATAACTGGGATTTCGCATTCGATCTCCTGCAAGCCAGTGAAACAAGGCAGCAGAAGGCATTCTCCTATGGATATTTGAGCCATCTTGCAGCCGATACCGTCGCCCATAATATCTATACCGCTGATAAAAAGAATATCAGGCATACGGTACTCGAGATGAAGGCTGACTGTATCATCGACAAGAAATACCGGCTGCAGGCAATGGCAATCGACCGTAAGATACAGCTAAGGAACGATATCTTCCTCGAAAACTCCCTCGACCGGTTTATCTTTTCATTCAAAACAAACAAGCGGATTTTGAGGGGAATGGTATTCCTTACGATCTTTTATCCGGAACAGATAGGAGATTTCATTGACAAAAACCTCCTCACGAGCCTTCCTGCACGGGAAACGATCGAAAAGCTGCACCGGGATTCACTCGACAATATCATAGACCTGTTCCGGAACTTGGAAAAATCCGAGGTAGTCAAGATCAATCCGATAGGCAGCGGTCACAGAAGAAAACTTCTCAAGAATGAATTGAAGGCTTTTTTCTTTAAGCCCCTGGGCAAAACCGATTCCTTTTTCCCCCGCTCTTATAAAAGAATCGCTATGCGGCGGGCTAAGGACATTTAATATTCCCGGCGATTTTGTCCCTTCCGAAGGGTGAGAGCTGTCTGAGTAACGTTATTATCTGCGGCATCACCTCTGTTACTTTTTCCACCTCGGCTTCGGTATTATAACGGCTCAGGGAGAACCTGATTGAGCCGTGTATAGCCGTAAAAGGAACGCCCATTGCACGAAGGACATGTGAGGGCTCAAGAGAGCCTGAAGCACATGCCGATCCCGATGAAGCGCAAATGCCATATTCGTTTAATCTCAGGAGGATCGCCTCTCCCTCAACATATTCAAAGCTTATGTTTGTCGTGTTCGGCAATCTGCTGCCTGCATCGCCGTTCACTCTCGCATCCGGACAGGATTGCAGCAATGCTGTCTCGAGTTTGTCCCTCAACCGCGTTAAATAAGGAACCTCATCATTCAGTTTTTGCATTGCGAGTTCACAGGCCTTTCCAAGAGCGATAATCGAAGCAACATTTTCAGTCCCCGCCCTTCTTCCCCGTTCCTGATGGCCGCCGATGATATAAGGGAAAAACCTCATGCCTTTTCGTACAAAGAGAGCGCCTATTCCCTTTGGCGCGTGAAGCTTATGACCTGAGAGAGAGAGCATATCGACAGGAAGCTTCTTCACATCGATAGCGATTTTTCCGACTGTCTGAACTGCATCCGTATGGAACACTATCCGCTTTTCTCTTAAAACCTCGCCGATCTGCATGATCGGGAAGATGTTTCCGGTCTCGTTATTTGCGTACATAACAGATACGACTGCGGTATCCTCATCAGCAGCCTTCAATAGTGCATCAATGCTCAGTTGCCCATAGTTATTCACAGGCAGAAACGTCACACGATACCCTTTTCGTGCAAGATGCTTGCAGAAATTGAGGACGGCCGGATGTTCAACCCGTGTGGTAATAATATGCCGCCGGCCCGGCAACGATTCAACCGCGCTCATGAGTGCGGTATTGTCGCTCTCCGTGCCGCAGCTTGTAAATATAATCTCCTCGGGTTCGGCGCCGATGAGCTGGGCGACCCTGGCCCTCGCCTCTTCGACCTTTCTGTGAAGCTGTCCCCCGAAGGTATGCATGCTCGAGGGGTTTCCGTAGTAATCTCTAAGATACGGCAGCATTTCATCGAGGACTTCGGGCGCTACCGGTGTCGTTGCATTGTTATCGAAGTAGAGGGTCATCATTGCGCCTCTATGACGATCTCGTCGCCCACCAGTTCTCTGAGCTTCTGCTGAACTCCACTGATCGTTACACCCGACATAACACAGCCCGTACACATACCACGCAGTGCTATAATGACTTTGTTGCCGTCGATATCAATCAGCTCGATATCGCCGCCGTCCGCCTGAAGACCGGGGCGGATCTCCCTTTCGATGATTTCCTGTATGAGGGCGATTTTCTGGAGGTTGGTCAGCTTTTTGGATTTCACCGGCTTTTCAGGAGCCTTCAGAGACCAAACGTCCCTGAGGATCTTCTCGATCTCCTCCGTGCATTCGCCGCATCCTCCGCCTGCCTTGGTATAATCGGTGATTTCATCCACTGTCGTAAGATGGTTTTCCATTGCGACTTTGCGGATTTTCTCTTCGGTCACATTAAAACATTTACAGACAAGCCTGCCTTCTTCCTCAACAGGTATCTCAATGCCTCTGTAGTTTGCGACCGCGGCCTCAAGCGCCTCCCTTCCAAGGACGGAACAGTGCATTTTTTCCTTCGGAAGGCCGCCGAGAAATTCGGCAATATCCTGGTTTGTAACCAGCAGGGCCTCATCGACCGTCTTCCCTTTTATCAGTTCAGTAAGCGCAGAGGAACTCGCAATCGCGCTTGCGCAGCCGAACGTCTGGAATTTTGCATCGATGATCCGATTGGTTTGCTTGTCTATTTTCATGGTCAAACGCAATGCGTCTCCACAGACAAGACTGCCGACGTCTCCGACCGCATCGGGGTTCTCTACCTCCCCAATATTCTTCGGCTTAAGAAAAAAATCCTTCACCTTTTCGGTATATTCCCACATCTTTCAATTTAATCAGAGACCGCCGGAAAAAGTCAATTTCCGGCCTCCGTAACATTCCCTTCCCGGTCTTCCGCACTATTGGACTTTCTTGCGGACATATAATATCATTAGGGTAGAAATTTCGTTATATATGGGTTGTGGGTCTTTAACAATATTCCGGAGACAAAAAGGAGGTAATCATGGCAACGTATGTGGTTCTCAGCACACTCACCGATGAAGGAAGGAAAACAATCAAGGAAAACCCGAAGCGGATCCTCGAAGTAAACAAGGAACTCGAAAAGATGGGGATCAAAGTCAAAGAGCAGTTCGCAGTCCTCGGACCGTATGATTTTGTAAATATTATTGAGGCTGCCGATAACACTGCGATCATGAAGATGTCTGTCGAACTCGGCGCGAGGGGATCGGTACAGCTTCTGACACTCGCAGCGCTGCCCATTGCGGATTTCATTAAAAAGATTAAATAGAATTCTGTATAGATATGTTTTAAAAAGACTGTCATTCCCCGACTTGATCGGGGAATCCATCCTTCGACAAGCTCAGGATGACAGATGTCATGGTGAGCCTGTCGAACCATCTCTCCTTTTGGGAAGGTAAGAGGGGTTCAAACGGAGAATTATTATTATGAAAACATGCGCCCTGTGCAGCACTGCTGTTGATATAAACAAATACTTCACAAGAAAATCTACCTGCCCGAAATGCAGAGGCGACCTCCACATATGCTTCAACTGCAGGTTCTATTCCGTAGCAAGCCACAATAAATGCAGCGAACCGAAAGCTGAGTTTCAAAGGTCCCGCGACAAAGCGAATTTCTGCGATTATTTTTCCTTCCGGGAATCCGCTGCAGCATCGTCAGGCAGGGGCAAGGAAGACGCACTGAAAAAACTGGAAGACCTTTTCGGGAAACCCTGAAGACGTTTGACCAAACTGCCACGAATCGACTACAATTATTCTTCAGTTTTCTACTGTTGCCGAAGTGGCGGAATTGGTAGACGCAAGGGACTTAAAATCCCTCGTGGGAAACCATGTGCCGGTTCAAGTCCGGCCTTCGGTACCACTACTATCAAGGCTTTGCTGGTTTTTAAGGATAATATTTAAGAAATGTAGAAGTGCATCAGCTACCCTATAGCTACCCTGGTTTGTATTGGCTGCAATGACGTTAGATTAATTTTCGACTAATGGACTGCATAGATAAAGCGTCGCCTTGCAAGATTTTTGACCTCAATTTGTTACTTCCTGAAATACTCTCTTTGCATAAAATTGTAAATAGTGTAAGTTATTGGAATTAAACGATTTGGAGAAGTCGAGACTTGACTGTCATGGACATTGAAACGTTTCTTCTAAAACGATTCCCGGGATATGGCCGAATACAGGAATTCCGCGAAGAACTCGCTGAAGCATGCAATTCATTTGTAAGATCCGGCTTGGCTGATGCTAATTTCACCGACGAACTATGCTCAGGCGTGGAGTATAAGTTTTGGTCCCGTGTTTCGGAGGCTTTACTATCAGTGCGCTTGTGCAACATGGGCCTAAATCCTGTGCAGTCACATGCTGGTGGGCCAGACTTTTTGTTGATCGAGAAAGGCCGAAAAATCTGGATCGAGGTTATTTGTCCAGAACCACGTGGGGTACCGTCTGCGTGGCTGAATTCTACACCATCCGAAGTGTTAGAAGTGAAAGATTTCCCACATGAAAGTATAATTCTGCGCTGGACAAGCGCTATCAAAGAGAAGGCTGAAAAGTTGATCGGCAGTTCGGATGGAACAGTTAAAGGTTATCTTGAAAGAGGAATCGTCGAATCTGAAGATGCATATGTAATTGCAGTAAATGGCTGTCAACTTCGAGATGGCCCTTTTCCCGCACTGCTTGGTATAAGTCAATTCCCTTTTGCCGCCGAAGCAGTTTTTGCAATTGGGCCTTACCAGATAAGAATCGATGGAGAAACGCTTGAACAGACAGGAGCTGGACATAAACATCGACCTTTAATATCAAAACCAAAGGGGGCACCTGTTCCTGCGTACACTTTCCTTGATGCGAGGTTCAAGCCAATCAGCGCCATTTGGGCTGTAGATGTGGCCGGCCCTTCAACTGGAAATATAAACCCCATGGCTGTAATTCATAATCCCAATGCATTTAACCCAATACCAATTGGATTTCTTCCGGCACATGATGAATATGTAGCCACGCCCATCAGTACAGAGGAGTTTGAACTTAATAGGCTTGAAGGTTGTTTACAAAAATGAGTTTTCCAATGACGCGGAGCAGCCCTTGATGTTGGACAAGGATCAACAAAACTAACCAGATGTTCGAGCGGGGAGCTGCGCAACTCATTGTTAAATATTTCTTTTGATATTCCTCAGATTTTCAATACTCCCTAATCCGTTTTCGTAGGTATAACTTGTTCTCTCAATAACTTCCTGAACTCTGCATCTTGGATAATGATCATCATGTGAGGAGTACGCTTGTAAATATTTACCCCGGAAGACGGTCTAATGTTACGAGATAGTGAAGAACCCCGCGGCAGAGACCGCAGGGCGTCAGAAGTCAAAAAGCCTTAACTGCCCAATATCATTCTCTCTGCCTTTGTTCTTTATGTATTTCTCAATCACTCCTTTATTCCCTTTACCACTGATCGTTGCTATGTAGTATCCATCTGTCCAGAACTCACCGCCCCAAAGTTCCTTTTTTACCTCAGGGGCCTCTTCAAATATTCTTTTCCCGCTTATACTCTTTAGTACCTTGATCACCTGCCCCCCAGAATACTTCGGTAAAAATCTACACAGGATATGCACATGGTTTCGATCAAATCCAACTGTGTTGATCTCTATCGCGTATCTTTCTTTCAATCCTTGCAGCGCTCCAACTATCGCCCCTTCTACTTTCTTACTCAAAAGTGACTTGCGATATTTCACCGTTATTTGAATGTGATAGTAACACTCCGATATATTGTGATACCATCGCCATATATCGTCCTCAAGATTTACCATCCTGTTTTTATTCTATCAGTCTACAGGTCTTTCCCTCCAATCTCTCTACATACATCGGTTCCTGCGGCAGAGACCGCAGGGTGTATCAATTATAAAGAGTTCTAAAGGTTAAAGCTGATGGTTAGCAGAATATTATATAAAGAAACAAACAGGCGAGATTTAATATCTCGCCTGTTATAAATGTACTTAACTATAATTTAGCTGTCTACTTACTCATCAGGGGTAA